>Ga0129307_1001339_pt1 | contig 26916 bp, 21 predicted proteins | sample P1105metagenome_FD_94437 | JGI IMG/M metagenome (GOLD analysis project Ga0129307, IMG submission 94437) | Capybara group fecal microbial communities from Wisconsin, USA - P1105 metagenome | ecosystem: Host-associated > Mammals > Digestive system > Large intestine > Fecal | place: USA: Wisconsin...
CATCAACAGCCAGAACGACACGCTTTGCCTGAACGGCCTCAACAAGAAGCAGGGCATCGCGAAGGTCATCGAATGGCTCGAAGCGAACAAGATCGGCAAGGCCACCGTGAACTACAAGCTCCGCGACTGGCTCTTCAGCCGCCAGCGCTACTGGGGGGAACCGTTCCCGGTCATCCACTGGGAAGATGGCGAAATCTCTACTGTCGACGATTCCGAACTTCCGGTGCTGTTACCGGAACTCAAGGACTACAAGCCGGGTGACGGCGGACAGTCCCCGCTCGCAAACGCCACCGAATGGCTTCAGGTGACCGACAAGAACGGCCGCAAGGGTATTCGCGAGACGAACACCATGCCGCAGTGGGCTGGTTCCTGCTGGTATTACCTCCGCTACATCGATGCCTGCAACGGCGACGCATTTGTTGCAAAGGAACTCGAAAAGTACTGGATGCCCGTGGACCTCTACGTGGGCGGTGCCGAACACGCCGTGCTCCACTTGCTTTACAGCCGTTTCTGGCACAAGGTGCTCTTCGACCTCGGCCTCGTCTCTACCGACGAACCGTTCCAGAAACTCTTCAACCAGGGCATGATTCTCGCCTTCGCTTACGAAGACGCCGCTGGCTCCAAGGTCCCGACTGACGAAGTCGAAGAAAAGAACGGAAAGTTCTTCAAGAAGGGAACCGACATCGAGCTCAAGCAGATCGTGGCGAAGATGAGTAAGTCTTTGAAGAACGTCGTGAACCCCGATGACGTCGTGCGCGACTACGGTGCTGATAGCCTTCGTTTGTACGAAATGTTCATGGGGCCGCTCGACGCCGTGAAGCCGTGGCAGACCAAGGGCATCGAAGGCATGAACCGCTTCCTCGGCCGTGCCTGGCGTTCTGTGGTGGGCGACAGCGATGAAGCCCCGGTCTTTGTGGATGAAACCGCTCCGGAAGCTATCGAGAAGGTGATGCACCAGACCGTTATCAAGGTCACGAGCGACATCGAGAACATGAGTTTCAACACCGCGATTAGCCAGCTGATGATCTTCAACAACGAAATGATGAAGATGGACAAGCGCTACCGCGAACCGTGCGAAACCTTTGTCAAGCTGTTGCACCCGTTTGCCCCGCACATCGCCGAAGAAATGTGGAGCATCCTCGGTCACAACGAATCGCTCACGAACGTCGCCTGGCCCGAAGCCGACCACTCCAAGGCCGTGGAAAACACCGTGGAAGTCGTGTTCCAGGTGAACGGCAAGGTCCGCGCGAAGGCAAGTGTCGCCAAGGACATGGACAAGTCCGCCCTCGAAAAGCTCGCTATGGAAAACGACCGCATGAAGGAGTTTATGGCTGGCAAGACCGTCGTGAAGTCCATTGTCGTGCCCGGCAAGCTCGTGAATATTGTTGTTAAATAAAGGTCCCTGAGTAAGGTTGGTGAGCCTGTCGAACCAGCCGAAGGGCCTTTGCATCAAAGTGTCATCCTGGAGCGTCCTAAGGACGCGATAGGATCCATAGAATTACAGACCGTAGCAAAAAAATGCTGCGGTCTTTTTTACACGCCGCAGTCGAATCACTCAATCAAAATTCAATCTTGTCCAAAACAATCTGTTCTGAATCCTTCTGCAAGAACATGACCATGTAAATGGGCAGGTATGTCACTTTCCCTTTTTGGGAGACATTACAGTTTGCAAAGACGAAGCCTTCTTGCATCTGATATTCGGAATTTTCAAGGCTGTTGTTCATGGCGGAATGGATGGTGTAATCCTTGCCGCTTTTCACTTCGATGGGCAATGCGTGATTGTTGTATTCTATTACAAAATCTAACTCGCCTAGGCGATTTGAATTGTAATAGTAAAGCCGAAATCCCTTTGAATAGAGTTCCTGCGCAATGGCGTTTTCGTAAATTCCGCCCGCATTCAGATTCTGATTCTTTGTCAACAACATGGACTTCGTGTTCATTCCGTATTCCGAAGTGAGCATGCCGACGTCCGCAAGATAAAGTTTGAACAAACTGCTTTTCTCGTTCAATTTGAGTGGAATTTTCGGTTCAGTGCTGTTGAAAACAGAAAGTGCTACGCCAGCATTTTTTAACCAGAGAAAAGTGCTTTGCACGCGTTCAAAATGAAGGCCTTTTTTCAAGTCTGTTACAATATATCGACGGTTCTGCTTCAAGAGTTCTGCAGGAATCAGTTCATAGGCATTTGTCAGCAACAGACGCTTGTCTTCCGTTTCGTATTGCGTAAAATCGAGTTTGTACTGACTTAGGATGTCGCGATGGATTCGCATGACGTCGTTCAGGTTGCTGTTGTCTGCGAAGTTGCTCACGGCCTCTGGCATGCCGCCCACAATAAGGTAGCGAGTGAATAGGTCCAGCATTTTCTGATTTACCGCGTCCATGACAGAGGTCCGGTTTTCGAAGGACGAACGCAAGCTAGAAATGATGTTGTCGTCGATGTTTGTGATTTGCAGGAATTCCTCAAAATCCAGCGGGAACATTTCTATCGTGGTCATGTAGCCCACCGGTGCAGAATCGAGATTCGTTAGTTCCACACCAAGGAGCGACCCGCTCAAGACATATCGGAAACTACCTTCTTCTACAAAGAACTTGATTTTGGTAATCATCTCCTTGTATTTCTGGACTTCGTCAATGAAGATGATTGTCTTGCCTTTTTCCAGTTTCTGTGTGCTAAGAGCCGAAAAACCCAGAATAAGGTCATCGACTGTTTTCGCAGCGGCAAGAACATCAACCGCGGTAGGGGTCTCTATGAGGTTTATCTCAAAAAAATCCGCATGTTCGGATGTTAGTACACGCCTGATGGCGTGGGTTTTCCCTACCTGGCGGGCCCCTTTTACAAGCAAGGCCTTCTTTTGGCTGTTTTTAAGCCAATCCCGAATGAATTTTTCGCTCTTGCGTTTCAAATCCATCATAAACCCCGTTTTTGACCTAATTTTGACGTTTTGTCAAAAATACAATAAAAATATACAACTTTTTGTCAAAAACACAAGCATTTTTCTTTGATTTCTGTCAAAAATTAGTAGACTTGAGGTGCGATTTGCGACGGTTGCCTCCTCGAATTTGAGGGGCTTAAAATTTTGTAATTGCTGATTGTAATCAGCAATTTTTGTTAAAAATGTGGATTGTAATCTGCAAAATTTGAAAAATTTGTTGATTCTGTTCCTCAAAAGTCCACAAGTACAGGAACTGGTCCACAGAAGTAAAGATGATGTACGATAACTTGCCTGACCTGCACATCGTCGTAACGGGATCATCGGTCTTGGACATAGCAAAAGATGCGGAAGCCGATTTGAGCCGCCGCGCTATCGTATATAATTTGGAAGGAATGTCTTTCCGAGAGTATCTGAACTTCACATGTGGTACCGAAATAAAGCCGGTTTCGCTCCATGATATCGTGACGCATGCTTATGCATTGCCTGAAAATATTCCACATCCGATTCCATTGTGGATGGATTACTTGAAAGTCGGTTATTTCCCTTTTTTCAAGGAAGACGATTTTTACACGCGGCTTGACAACGTAGTCAACCAAACGCTGGAAGTGGATATTCCGACCTATGCGAATATGAATATTTCGACATCAGCCAAGCTGAAAAGGCTGCTGTATATCATTGCAAGAAGCGTCCCCTTCAAGCCTAACATGACTGAAATCGCGAGGGCGATTGGGGCCGACCGCGGAAGCGTTGCGGATTATTTTGTCTATATGGAGAAGGCGGGGCTCATTTCCCGCCTGCGACACGCCGACGACAAGATGGCGCTTCTCGAGAAAATAGACAAGATTTACTTTTCGAACCCGACTCTGTGTTGCGCCCAGTCGGATGGCAAGCCCGATATTGGCAACTTGCGGGAAACTGCTTTCCTTTCACTGATGCGCGTAAACAACCGCGTGGCATCTTCGCCTGTTTCTGATTTCTTGATAGACGGCATGACCTTTGAGGTCGGCGGCAAGAACAAGAAGAAAAAGCAAATTGAATCCGTTGAAAACGGCTTTGTCGTCAAGGACGACATTGAGCATGGATTTCTCAACACGATTCCGCTGTGGGCGTTCGGATTGAATTATTAGGTTTCTTCCGCTGGTTCACGGCATAGCCCTTGAGCATGTAGTCTTTAAGGACGTGATTTGCCCACTGGCGAAAACGCGTGCCAGCAATAGATTTAACGCGATAGCCGACAGAGATGATTACGTCAAGGTTGTACAGGGCGGCCTCAGAAATCAGCATTTTCCCTTTAATTGCGCCATGGGGAGTGGTATGTGCAAAATTTGCACATACCACTTTTGAATCCAGTTCGCCCTCCATGAACGCGCTATTCGCCTTTTTTCCGAATGAGCCGTTTTGTAGTATGCATTTCCTTTTGCAGAAGGCGCATGCGCTCTTCCAACAGTTCCTTCGAAGGCAACGCATCTTTGATGCGGATGTTGTTGTATGTCGCGACCCCCATCGGCGTGCCCAGCCCACGGAAAGACCACTGTACATCGGTTGAATCCATGTTGGAACAAATCAATAGCCCGATTGTCGGATTGTCCTCGCGTGCCTTCAGCAACTCATCTACCGCGTTCACGTAAAAGTTCAGTTTGCCGACAAACTCCGGCTCGAACGGCTTTGCCTTCAGTTCGCAGGCGACGAAACAGCGCAAGCGGATATGGTAAAACAGCAGGTCGATTTTGCGGTTTCGTCCACCTACAAGAACCTCCTTTTGCCGTCCAATGAAGGCAAAACCCGTACCCATCTCGAGCAAAAGGTCGGTGACATTCTTCGTAAGAGCCTCTTCCAATTCGGCTTCGTCGTAAATTTCGTGACCAACAGTAGCAAAGCCGAAATCGTAGTTCTCTTTCAGCACATCTTGAACCAGTTTGCTCTGCAAATCGGGCAGTTTTTCGGTAAAATTGTTGACTATCTTGCCTTGGTGGCTGTAAAGATCTGCCTTGATGCAGTTGATCAACGCAGCGCGGCTCATCCCTTGTTCCACAGTCTTTTTGATGTAAAACAGGGCCTCATCTACAGATTTGCATTTCGTGATAATTGCGATATGATGTCCCCAGGGAACGCCTGCAAAAAATGCAGGCATTTCTGCACCAGCTTGGTGCAGTTTTGTTTTCTCAAATTCTCTAACAGACTGTTGCAGTTTTTCTCTGTCAAGTCGGCTGGACTTAGTCTCATCTAATTCTCTAACAGGTTGTTGGAGTTTTTCGCTTTCTAATTCTGCAACGGGCCGTTGCAGTTTTTGCACAGCCTCTTTCTGCGTGTAGAAACAGTACCATTTCTTCATAAACCACAGATTCGACACCGAAAAACCGTCCGCATCGGGAAAATCCCGCCGCAAATCCAGGCTGAGTTGCTTCACGACTCCCGAACCCCAGCGCTCTTCGGCCTTTTTGCGCACCAAGTCCCGCCCCAGCAGCCAGTTGAACTGCAGTTTTTCGGCATTTACCTTGATGACCGCCTTTACCTGTGCCGAGCGGTAACGCTGCTTTAGTTCCGTAATCCACTCGATGTAATCAGAATCGATATGGATATTGTGAGATTCAATCTTTCGATTTCTCATAAAAGACCTCTCTTTAATAACAATACAAAGGCAAAAATACGCAGATGCACAACGTATGTTGAGCCTTATATTTCTAGTTTTTATGGGATGCTCTTGCTGTGCTGTTGGCGGGGGTCTTCCCCGGCGTTACCTGGCACCCGCCTTAGCGAGCACACTCGAGCAGGTCGTGTTCCTGCCAGCTATCCAACAACATCAACAAGAAGGTTGATGAACCCCACCGCGGATGCACGTACGGGCCGCAAGGCCTATGCCGACTGTCGCAGGGATTGTCGAAAATCTCAAGTCAAGCGTGCACGAATAATCCTGCACACCCGTTCACTAAATATACATCCTCGCGCGACACGCGTCAACCCCTTCCCCGGGCAAAATCGCAAAAAATTCGCAGCCCCCAAAAAGTCATTTTCTGTCACTAGCATTATCTATCTTTCGGGGCGGAGGCACTATGGAAAACGACACGTTCGGCGGCGCGATACTCGCATGGGTCAAGAGCGCGAAAGCGTTCCTGAAAGTCCAGGCGGGCACGGGCGACAACCTGCTCGAAGAAGACATTCGGGAAGGGTTCACCGACTATTGCCTATGGTCCTCGTTCCGGCCGGAAAGCATCGACACAGACGGCGAACTCGACATGGAATGCCTGGACAGCGGCATGGTCCTGTTCAGGGAAAACTGCACCCCCGGAGAGGCGCTGGAATCGAGCTACCGGCAAGCCTTCGGCACCGACTTCGACAAGGACGACATCGCGGTACTGATGGAAGAATGACGCCGCCTTTTCACTTGGTGGGGGAAGAATCCCCCTGCCTGCAGCCCCGGCTAAGGTCCCTGAGCCTGCCGAAGGGCCGGGTCTTCCGGACACCCCCTCTCCTAAGGGCTCCGCCCCTAAAACCCCAAATCATTTCTGCCGTTAATGTTTTTTTACTCGAAATTTGGTAAAATAGATGCATAATAATTGTATAAGGTAGTAGACGCATCTTAAAAGGATTTTTTATGGCTAGACACACATTCACTTTCCAAGGTGGAGAAGAACTCACAACAATGGGAGCAAGTTGGTTTGTATCCTACTGCTACTATAAGAAAATAAAGCCAACGCACTTAAATTGGCGAAAACCATCCACTTACACAAATCGTATAAGTGTCTTTGACAGAACCCAAAATATGCACAAGTACTATCTTGAGCGAGTTCTGGAAATGGATATGGCTAATTTGAACAAAAATAGAATCGACTTGAGCGGAATTCAAATCAAAGAGATGGCTAGGGAACTATTAGAAAAGTGGTAATTGAAATTTTTTTGCAAATATCCTAAAATGTCATTATATGTCACTATAAAATTATAGATTTGACTTTGCAAACAAAAATGCCTGTACATTCATTCTTAAACACGGAGGTCCATAATGAATGTTTTGCTCGATACAAGTATTATTCTCAACAAGATTCTTGGAAATAAAGCCGACCAGGATGTCAAAATCCTCTTTAAGTGGCTCGATCGTTCACAAAGCCAAAAGGTCATTCATGCTAGGACGGTCGAAGAATTGCAGAAAACAGAACCAACTGCATTTCTGTCGCTGAACCTGTCTGAATTCAAAATAATTCAAGAAGAACCAGCCGCGCAGAATGCAGATGGTGCGTATCTTTTGAATGCGATTGCATCGAATTGCGCCGATTTGCTCATTTCCGAAGATGAAAAAATCCATGCCGTAGCCAAGTCGCTCAATCTTGCAGACAAGGTGCTCGACATCGACCAATTCCTTGAAAAAATCTTTGCCGACAATCCGGAAATGGTGGATTACAAGGTCCTTAATGTCCAGAAAATTCCTTTCGGCAAAATTGACCTTGACGATCCGTTTTTTCGTTCCTTAAAGAATGACTATATGGGTTTTGCGGAATGGTTTCAAAGAAAACGCAACGAAATAGCTTACATAACCTTTAATTCTAAGAACGGAAAACTGTTGTCGTTTCTTTATCTGAAAATTGAAGGTCCTGAAGAGAACTACGCCGACATTCAACCGGCTTTTCCTCAAAAGAAAAGGTTGAAGGTAGGGACTTTTAAGGTTATCCGTAATGGCTTTAGGCTCGGAGAAAGGTTCCTCAAAATCATTTTTGACAATGCCTTGAAACATAAAGTCGATGAAATTTACGTAACTATTTTTGATAGGAGCGACGAACAAAAACGCTTAATCGCCTTGATGGAAAAATGGGGCTTCGTCTATTGGGGGAAGAAGGGCGAAGAAAACGTATATGTCCGCAATTTCGTTCGAGAATGTGATGGCGAGAACGTGAACAAGACCTACCCGTTCATTTCTAGGAACCGAGATACCTATATCGTGCCGATATACCCGGAGTACCACACAGAACTGCTTCCGGACTCCATCCTGAATACCGAGTCCCCCGAAGACTTTGTGGAAGATTCGCCGCACCGCAACGGTATTTCTAAAGTCTATGTTTCACGAGCATGGGAACCGCACCCCCGCAAAGGCGATATCCTTGTTTTCTATAGGACCGGCGGACTCTACAAGGGCGTTGTAACGACAATCGGCGTGGTTTCTGATACAAAGGAGTCCTTTGCAAACAAGGAAGGATTCATCAAGTATTGTCTGAGAGGTAGCGTTTTCCCCGAAAAAGAACTCGAAAAAATGTGGGACTACAAGCCACAAAAGCCTTTTGTTGTTAATTTTCTTTATGTATATTCATTCCCGAAGAGAATCAACATGGAACGGCTTATTGATATGGGAATCTTCAAGGGTGTCAATGATGCCCCGAGAGGGTTTTACAAAATATCAAAAGACCAGTTTGAATCCATCTTAAAGGAGACTGCGAGTGAAGGCCGTTTTATTGTCGATTAAGCCAGAATTCGCCCACAAGATTTTTGAAGGCTCGAAAAAGTTCGAGTTCCGTAAGCAGGTTTTTAAGGACACTTCTGTAAAGAAGGTTATCGTGTATTCGTCTTCTCCGGAACAGAAGGTTATTGGCGAATTCGAAATCGAGACCATCTTGAGTGACACGCCCAACAATATCTGGATACAGACAAAACTGTACTCAGGTATTTCGCAGGAATTTTACGACGAGTATTTCAAAGGTCGCGACAATGCGTATGCAATTAAGGTCGCTTCTACAAAGAAATACCGCAAGGAAAAATCCCTAGCCGATTACAACGTTCAATCTGCACCGCAATCTTTTGCGTATGTAGAGGTGTAACAAAATCAATAGTGATAACTATAAAATGACCCAGAAACCATTTGATGTTTTTTCTTTTTTTTCAGGATGTGGAATGCTTGACCTGGGCTTTGAAAAAGCCGGTTTCAACATTGTTCAAGTAAATGAGTATTTCAAACCTTTTATGGAAGCCTATAAATATTCTCGAAAAATAATGAATCTTAAGGCCCCCAAATTTGGTTATGATAATTTTGATATTAATAATTATTTAAGGGATGAAGAAACAAGTAAACGATTAAAAAAACATTTAAAGGCCGATAAAAATGTAACGGGATTTATAGGCGGACCGCCTTGTCCTGACTTTTCAATCGCGGGAAAACAAAAAGGTCGTGATGGAAAGAATGGTGTTTTGTCATGGTCATACACTAATCTTATTATTACGCACAAACCAGACTTTTTTTTGTTTGAAAATGTTAAAGGATTGTGGAAAACCCAAAAACATCGACTTTTTTATGATGAGTTAAAGAGAGCTTTTGTTAATGCTGGTTATTGTCTTACTGATAGATTAAGCAATTCCTTGGAATTCGGTGCTCCACAAGATCGAGATAGAATTATATTAATTGGTGTAAAAAGAAGCCTTCTAAAAAAGGGATACTATAGAAACGATCAGTTGCAAGAGTTTCCTTGGGAATCTAACATAAAGTATTCTATGGATGAGATAAAAAAGATGCACTGGCCGCAGGAAGATCCTTTCAAAAAAGACTCTGTATCATCTTGTCCTGAAGGAATCGCTAAAGAGCTTACAGTTGAATATTGGTTTGAACAAAACGACGTTGAACACCATCCAGATAAAGATCGTTTTTTTAAGCCTAAAGCAGGTCTTTCTAGGATGCAAACGATTCCGGAGGGCGATTCAAATAAGAAATCATATAAGAGAATTCATCGTTGGAGATATTCTCCTACTGTTGCATATGGAAACAATGAAGTCCACTTGCATCCGTATAAAGAACGTCGTTTATCTGTTGCTGAAGCTATGGCGCTTCAATCCCTACCTAAGGAGTTTGCACTACCCCAATCAATGACTTTAACAAACTGCTTTAAAACCATTGGTAATGGAGTCCCATTTCTTCTTGCAAATGGAGTCGCGAAATCATTACATGAGTATCTTGAAATGGCATTAAAATAAAAAGGTCGGAAGAATGAAGTTCGATTTTACCCCAGATCCAAAGATTTTAATTGCGTTGACGCATACATCCATACAACCATTGGATGCGTTATGCGAATTAATCGACAACTCCATAGACTCGTTTTACAGTGCGAAGATTGATGGAGAAAAGATTGACGATCCGATAATAGTCGTAGAACTACCCACCAGAAAAAATTTAAACGAAAATTCAGGTGTCTTACGAATACAGGATAACGGCCCTGGAATGACATCAGAAATAGCAGAAAAGGCTATTAAAGCTGGATATTCTGGAAACAATCCTTATGATACTTTAGGCCTTTTTGGAATGGGCTTTAATATTTCTACTGGAAAATTGGGCAACCGGACTACTTTTTATACAAGCAGATCCGACATGTCTGTCTGGGTGAAAACGGAAATAAATCTTGAAGAGATAAACAAGAAAAAAGATTACTCACTAGATGTAGAAGAAATTCCTAAGAAAGAACTTGCTATTGGGAACCATGGAACGATTATAGAGATAACAGATTGGTGGCCAGAGGGCAATCAAAATCGAAATTGCATTTTAAAATTGATTCAATATGGGATGCCGAAAATCCGAGAAGAAATCGGCAGACGATATGCATCCATTTTGAGAGAAGGGAAAATAAAGATCTCCATAAATGGTGAAAAATGTGTTCCTTTTGAACATTGTATTTGGGACAAAAAGAGATTTGTTGTACGAAAGAATGGAAATGTCCCCGCATGTTTTGAATTTGATCAGGTAATAGGATCAAATCGTCGTTGTGGGAAATGTAGAGCAATTCTTCCGTCGGAGGAAACCACATGTCCACATTGCGGTTCAAATTCAACTAGGACGATTGAAGAAAGAATAAAAGGATGGATTGGAATTCAAAGATTTGATTCTGATACTGAATACGGTATAGATTTAATTCGCAACGGTCGTGCAATAAAAATTGCAGAGAAGAATGCTTTTTTTGAATATGTTGATGAATTTAAGAGAACCATTAAGGATTATCCCATTGACTCACAGTATGGACGAATTGTCGGCGAAATCCATTTAGATTTTGTTCCTGTTGATTTTATGAAACAGGATTTTCAAAGAACAAGTGCAGAGTGGTCTAGAGCCATGACATTCATTCGTGGGAACAGCTCTTTACAGCCAACGCAACCCAATGCAGACTCCAACATTTCACCACTATTTAAGCTTTATCAAGCGTATAGACGAGTTAGAAATTTTGGCCGTGGCGACATGTATATGGGTTATTGGGAAGATGGTTCAGCTCATAGAATATCTCGCGATAAAGAAAAAGAACTTTATGAAAAATTCAAGCAAAAACTTCCTGGTTATTACGATGACAGTGAATGGTGGAAATTAGTTGAAAATGCTGATCAACCACCTGTTGAAGAATTGCCCATTTGTCCTCAATGTGGCTCCCAGAATTTAAAGGAAGATGAAACTTGTAGTGTTTGCGGATATATTTTACAAGGAAAAACATGCGTATTTGAGGCGTGCGGAAAATATATTCCAAAATCGGCAATAAATTGTCCTCATTGCGGCGCAGATCAGACGCCAAAAATTCTTGAACCATGGATATGTGAAATATGTTCAACAAAAAATACAGCTAATGCGTCAAAATGTTCAAAGTGCGGCTCCGCCAAAGGGCTCAAGAATCCATTATCAGAAGAAAATTTACTGAATAATTCAGAAAAAATCGATTCCTTGTCTTGTTCTAATTTGATTGTTAGATACCCTGATGGCGAAAATAGCCAACCTATTCAGGTAGATGTTTACGCCGTTCGAACGCCAATGCAAATACCAACGTCGCGACATACAACCCCAATTATTGTGGAAAAGAGTGTTGGGAAAATGTCGGTTTTCTTAGACCACCGTCATCCAGTCTTCTCACAATACAATGTTTCGAAAGAGCATATGATTGCAAGTGAAATAGCCATGTATTTGTTTAACGCTCATCCGCTTAATGGCAGTAAAAATGGGCATAGTTTAAGCAATTTAATATGGCGAGTTCTAGATACAAGATGGAAAAATACATTAGAAGTTAATGTTGATTCTGTCTATAAAGAAGCCTCAGAGTTTATGGATGATTTGCGCTTAAAAATGAGCGACCTTCTGAAAGAGCATGCATCGACCTATTTCAATGAACTCGATAACGAACAGAAAAAAAGTTTGACCAATTCATTGATTTCTAGCGAAATTGATCTTTCTACAATTGGCGAACTTAAAGATTCAGGAGCGTATTTACTTTATGTGCCGTATTCTTTTTTGATCTCCATATTCCATGACAATCCAGAAAAATTCTTTAATGGGGCAATATGGAAAAATTCGTTAGCCATTGGCGGAGAAGAGCTTCTTGGGGAAGACAATATACTGTCCATGCGAGGAAAACTGATTCGGCAATATGAAAATTGTTTACATGATGTTCTGCAATTCCTAGAAAATAAGTATTCTGACACCATAACGCTTCAACGAGTAAAATTATCCATTGAGTTTTTAAGAAAAGAGATGGTTACATAATGTTCGATAATTTGCGCGACATTGCAAACAGTTCATGGCAGGCTTTTGAACGAAATATTTGCCGCTTGCTTCTGTATATGGGATTCTCAAATGTTCGACTTGTCGGACAACGAGATGACCATGGAGCCGATGTTACTGCAATACGATATGGAAAAAAATGGCTGTTTCAAGCGAAGCACTGGAAAAAGGCTGTAGGAGATTCTGTTCTTGAAGAAACGCTAAAAGCTCTATATGAGTACAAAGCAGATATACCAGTAGTTGTTGCCTCTATGGGGTTTGACTCTTCAGCCAAACAGTATCAACAAAATTTGATGCGCTATAATAAAGTTCCGATGCAACTATGGGATGCATCAAGACTGGTAAATGAAACAGGAAAACTGCCTGAAAAAACTTTGAATACTCGCAGCATTCGCAAATATCAGGAATCGGCGATAAAAGAAATTACAGGCGCATATTTTTCGGGTGAAAAAAGAGCCCTTGTGGTTCTTGCTACTGGTTTAGGAAAAACATTTGTTGCTGCAGAAAGTATTCGAAGAATTCGGGCAATTGAACAAAAAAGAGTTCTTGTTTGTGCACATACTAATGACTTAGTGTACCAATTGGAACGCGCCTTTTGGCCGTTTCTTAAACCTTCAGAAACGACTCTTGTTTGGAATAATTATGAACCACAAAATAACGAAAGCTTAGAAAATGCAGATTTTACTTTTGCTTGCGTTGACACTGTTTACAATTATATAATTAACCGAAAAGAGCTCCCCTTATTTGATATCTTATTGGTTGATGAATGTCATCACGTTGGTTCATCCATGTATGACCAAGTGTTTGATTATCTTGCTGCGGGAAAAGAAAACGGAGCTTTCGCATTAGGGTTAACAGCAACACCGTGGCGGGCCGATGAAGTTCAAATATCAAAATACTTTGGTGAACCCAAAATAAGCGTAGACATAATTGATGGATTGAAAAACGGATTCTTAACAAATATTGATTACAGAATATTTACAAATAATATTGATTGGAATTCGCTAAAAAATATAAAAGGAAAATCTTTTTCACCAAAGCAGATTAACAAAACTCTTTTTATTAATCAATGGGACGATTCCGTCGTTGATACATTCCATGAAGCATGGAATGAACAAACCAATCCAAGGGCAATTATCTTTTGCGGAACTATTGAACACGCAATAACGATGAAAAATAAGATAAATGCTTTAGGTTTTTGTAGAGCGGAAGCAATTTATTCCAATGCATCAGATCGTGGATTTGAAGCAATGGGGCAATACAAAAGAAATAGAATATTAAGCGATTTCGACGAAGGTAACATTAACGTCATCTGTGCTGTTGATATTTTTAATGAGGGGATTGATGTTCCCGATGTTAATATTTTGGTATTTCAGAGGGTCACTCATTCTAGAAGAATCTTTATTCAGCAGTTAGGCCGTGGCTTACGCCTTTCGGAAGGCAAAGACAAAGTTATTGTTTTGGATTTTGTTTCAGATATAAGACGTTTTGCGGCGGGTTTATCATTAAAGGATTCTCTTTCTTCAGGACGAGATGCAACAAGAATCGATTTGCCAAATAAGGTTACTTTTTATAAAGTTAATAAAGAAGATTCGCAGTCAGAATCTTTCTTAAGACAGTGGTTAGAAGATGTTGTGGCTATAGAATCCTCAGATGAAGATGCCAGTGTGTTGAAATTTCCTCCAGCCTTTGAGGAGTGAGTCGATGACGTATAATGATCTTTTAAAAGATATTGAGAAACTCATAGGTCTGCAACTGCATAGTATAAGGCCAGGCGCAGAACTTACTATTGAAGCAATCGAACGAGAGAAATGTTCTCTGTTATTAAGAAATGCACAGGGAAATTTAAGAAAACGCAGTTTAGATGAAATAAGAAATCTTTGGAGCGAACTACAAAAAAAGCGAATTGTTCATGTTGATGGTTTTTTGCACGGCTCTGGTTCAAGTCGAAATCAGCCGGAAACGATTCTTGCCAACTTGCCGTATATTGAATGGTTAAAATATAATGGGAAAAAACATCTCGCTTATGTGGGAAAATCAACCCATGAATTTGGCACTCTTCGCGAAATGAATCCTGTTGAACAAATAGGATTCTGTGAATTGTTGTCTAAAATTCAAAGCAATCTCCATCGCTTTTCTTATGCAGTGGTCACTAATGATATTAAACAGTGCATAGACGATTTCAATAAGGATTCGTCATATAATTTGACCGTTCTTGAACAGGGCGCTTACGCCTTGTCTATGCCGAATAATGAAGTCTTATTTTTGTCGGCCGATAAATATAAACTGCCAAGAGGGGTTTATCCAGTTTTGCATGACCAAACGATTAGCGCAAATATTGTTGCGTTCAAATTGAATAATATTTTGTATTACGCTGAGAAAAAAGGTGAAATCAACGTTTTACTAGCGGGAGATTAATTGTGCAAATAGATCAGAATACGCTCAAAACAGATTTGCTCAGTATGAGTGAAAGAGATTTTTATATTAAGCATATATTAAAGTCTAGAAACTGGTATTTTTCGCATTATAAAAAGCTTGAAGGCGAAAAATTTGTTGACGAAATAGATAAATTTCGAGAGATTGTTTCATCAACCCTCAAAGTCGGGTTTCTTAGTGTAAAAATAGTTGGAAGTGCAAAAATTGGATTTAGCTTATCTCCAGAACATGTTTTGAGGCCTTTCGAAATTTCGCCACAAGCGGAGAATGCGTCCGATATTGACATTGCTATTATATCTGCCAAAATGTTTGAGGAATTATGGGACAAAATACGTCGCACCCGAGAAATGTATAGATTTTGTAACAAAATTTACTATCAAAACACGGCACAATCGATTTACAAGGGCTTTATAAACGAGTCGGTCATGCATAAATTCTCTGGGTTGGAGCAGTGGTGGCAAGAAACAATGTCGCCGGTTACTCAGAAATTACAAGATAAGATGTCTATAGAGCATCCTATTTCATATCGTATATACAGAAGTTGGGAAGATATTGAAGAATATCAAATTCATAGCATTTACAAGTCAAGAAAAGAACTGGAGAGGCTTAATCATGTTTAAATTTTCGCCAAATCAAAAAACAATTACCAGCGTTGTTGAAATGTTCAGCAATGAAACGCTCATAGTAGATGACAGTTATCAAAGACGATCTGTATGGAATGAGAAAGATAAAGTTCGATTAATAGAAACAATTCTTCTTAATTTGGTTATGCCAGAACTTTTCTTTTGGCCTGCCGATGTTAATCCAGATACAGGAAAAATGATAACACATATTGTTGATGGACAACAGCGAATAAAGGCGATCGTCTCTTTTGTTAATAATGAATATAAACTTGATTGTAAGTATCTGTTAGATAGCTTTGCGAAGGAAAACTATGCTGATAAATTTTTTAAGGATTTGGAGCCTGAACAAAAGAGGCTGTTTTGGGGCTATAATTTAATGGTTGTTGACATAGACCAAAGCGCAACAAAAAAAGATATTATCAGCATGTTTAATCGCCTAAATTTAACAGACTATAATTTAAATGACCAAGAAAAAAGAAATAGTAAATCTGGCGAGTTTGCCGAGTTAGCAAATGAAATAGCACAAAATGACATTTGGGAGAAGTATAGTCTTTTCAGTGCTAGCGATATAAGAAGAATGAAGGATGTAGAATTTTCTGCAAGTATAATTCTTTTGGCAAAGAATGGAATTATTGATCAGACGGATCAAACCGCTCTAAACAATGCATATGATAATTTTCAAACAAATTATAAAGATGGTGAGCAAGATAAAGAAAATGTACTAAACGCAATTGTCACCCTTGAACAGCTTCTGGCAACAGATGATGTAATAAAGTTTGCTAGAAAGAAAACGCAGCTTTACACCATTTTTTGCGTATCCTTTTATATGCATCGAGAAAAAGTTGATTGTACGGATGATTGCAAGCGAAATTTGCAAAAATTCGTCCAATTGTATTCAAAATTCGACAATGATAACGATATATCGTCGCGTCTAGATGAAGGTGAAAAAAAATTATACGAATTATTAAAAAAACATAAACTAGCATCTTCTGAGGGAATTCATAAACATGTAAACCGCATGATACGATATAATGTAATGAAGAAATTTATGTTTGAGTTATCTCCGGAAGAATTAATTCAATGCGACTCTTTAGCGCGAAAACTTAATGAATTCTAAATCATTATAGTGGCGGGAGAAAAAATAATGAAAACAAGCGAAGAATTGTTCAAAGCCTGGAGTAGCCTCCTTCAGCAAGAAAACATTTTGAATGAAGATGACTTAAAAAATCTTCAAGATGTTTCTTTTTGCCGAAACCACAAGTTTCTTGGTCGCTATAACATCCCGGTTATTTCATTAAAGAGTGTTGTCGAAAATGATCGCAAATACGACGGACGACTTTACAAACGATTCTTCTTGTTTAATAAGTATTCTATAAGCAACGATTGGTATCATTCAGAAACAGAAACAAATCGAAGAGATTTCTTTAGATGGTTTGTTGATCTTTGTAAGCAAAGGGGACTCTATGACAAAGTTCCCCAGATTATAGTAGAGGAAGCTGAATCTTCTGACAATGGCATCGAGAATGATTTGTTCAAAAACAATGCTGTGCAAAATAAGCAAAAAAAAGAAAATATAAGTAACATGTCTTATCGCCAAAACATTTTGTTCGGCGCTCCTGGTACGGGTAAATCCTTCAAAATAGATGACCCCGAAAAAGGCTACGGTTTAAAGAATGTTCCCGAATCCCGTAAGTTCCGCACCACGTTCCACCCCGATTACGATTATGCACAGTTTGTAGGCGCATACAAGCCCAAGAAAGAGGGTGAGAAAATCACCTATTCCTTTGTTCCGCAGGTTTTCGCAAAGGCTTACGCTGCGGCTTGGAAGCTGTATTTGCAGAGAGATTCCCGTGATTCTATCGTGGCTTCGCCCCTCCAGAATGACAGCGGGAAAGATATTCAAGTCTATCTCGTTATCGAAGAAATCAACCGCGGGAACTGCGCCCAGATTTTCGGCGATATTTTCCAGTTGCTTGACCGCGATGGTGAAGGATTCTCGCAATATTCCATTGATGCGGATTGCGATTTCGCCGATTGGCTCAAGAATAATGATGCCGGGTTAAAATCCGTCTGGGATAAATACAAAGGTGAAGTTGGCGATGGCAAGCTCAAGCTCCTGCCGAACTTGAACATTCTCGCCACCATGAACACCAGCGACCAGTCGCTGTTCCCCATGGACAGTGCGTTCAAGCGCCGCTTTGACTGGGAGTACGTGCCCATCAGTTTTGAAGGCAAGGATGCCGCCAATTATCAAATCGACATCGACGGTTCATTCTATTCTTGGAAAAATTTTGTCGAAACCGTTAATGATAAGATTCTGGACCTCACCGAATCCGAAGACAAGCAACTCGGCGAATTCTTCATCAAGCCTGATAGCGGCAACATCATTTCTAAGGAACGGTTCCTTGGCAAGGTGATGTTCTACCTTTGGAACGAGGTCTGCAAAGACGAACATAAGAACGGCTCATTCTTCCGTGCAAAAATCAATGACAAGGAAGATTTCTTTACTTTCCAGGACCTTTACAAGAAAAAGGACCTTTTAAAGCTGTTTATGGATGGATTGCTCGAAGATAAGCCGGCCGAATGATTTTCCTGTTCGAACAGTTCGCCTATAGCGAAAAATTCCTGCAAAGCGTCCTTCCGCTAGAAAAGAAGGGCGGTAATTGGGACTTGCCGAAGGGTTTTGTTACAAAAAGCAAGTCCGGCGATTTCGTGCTGGACGGCGTAGGGTATCTTTATAACAAGTCCGCAAAAGGCTCCGCGAAGGACTCCGACGATAAAATCGTTTTCGTGCTGCCCAAGGTGTTCTTGGAAGAGCGCGGCAAGGCGTTTGGCAAAAAAGTAAAAGGTGACGCCAATTTCGCTCTTGAAAATGCACCCAAGGACTTTTTAGCGAACCTTTCGATGTGGGTCTGTTCCTCGATTGCGCAGTACCAGAAACTGCATCCGAATGACAGAGCTATAGAATCTCCGAACGTCCACCGTTTCGGTAGCGATGCCGCTGCCCCGACTCTCATCGACGTGATGAATGCGATGAAGCTGTTCTATGCCGAAAACAAGAATCTGTTTGTGTTCACGGCAAAGAACAAGCACAGCGGCAATAACCGCATCGATTGGCGCCGCACGGTGGCACACACGCAGCCCTTTATGCAAGGTGACGCGCCCATTTACATGGAACTCGAAAACAAGAAGAAAGTTTTCGACCTGGACGACCGCCTGCTGGTGCTGTACTTTTCGGCGATGCACTACATCGAAGAGACTTTCGGCTTCAAGATGCCGCATTCCGAATTCTACGCCCCCATGCGCGTGAACGAATTCCGCCGCCTGCTAGGCCACCGCGGCCTCGTGGAACTGCGCCGCATAAAGCACAAGTATTTTGCAGACAAGTTCCTTCGACTCTACAACATCGTGAAGGCGTTCTTCGAATGGGGCGGCAACTTCAGCGCAAGCGATTACAGCAGCGAATACCTGCTCACGAGCAAGTACAACAACGTGTTCGAGGCGATGATCGACAAGCTGGTGGGGGATGAGAGCCGGGATATCGATTCGCTCAAGCAAAATGACGACGGAAAGATAATCGACCACCTGTATAAAGAAAAATCCCTGGTTTTCGCTTCGGGAACAGACGACGATTTAATCTGGCATATTGGCGACAGCAAGTATTATCAGGATCCCGCCGATATTCAAGGGCAATCTGTCGCAAAGCAGTTCACATACGCAAAAAATGTGATGCAGAATTTTTTCAATACCATTTTTTACGATAATGCCAATGTCAACAAACACAAAGGTGTACGCTACCGAGACGATATTACCGAAGGTTATAGCGTTACTCCCAATTTTTTCATCCGAGGCGAACTTCCCGCATATGAGAAGCCTTCGCAATTCAAATCTCCCTATTTCTTTAATGATGATGTAAAGGAAGTAGATTATAAAGAAGAATTAATCAAGCTGGCTCGTAAAGGGAATGGGAACAAAGAAGAAGCAGAAAAAGCTATGATGGATGAATTGTGGGAGAAACGCAATCGTCATTTTCCGAATCGCCTTTTTGATCGCGATACCCTTCTATTGCAGACTTACGACGTAAATTTTCTGTATGTTCTTAAAGCATATACGTCCAAGCGCTCTTCGCTGCGTCAAGAATTTAAGGATATCGCCCGTAGTAAGTTCCGCGAGAATTTTTTGGAATTACTGGATAAAAAATATGTATTCTATGCGTTATGGCCTAAAACTGAAGACGTCAATGGGAAAAAATTGGAAAATTCTGAAAAATACTTTGTCAATAAACATTTCCGTATATTGGTGGGGAAAATTTTCAAACCTGCCGGCTTTGGCTGTTTGATTTTGGCGCTAGAACAAAGCACAACGAACGACGCCGATGTGAAAGAAATGTGGAACGAGATTGAAGGCGATTGCAATATGATAGCCCGCGTCACACCTAGAGAAATTTGGGAAGTTGATACGCAGAATCTCCCCGAGGCCAACTTTGAGCAATCTATCTATGATGAGTCTTTCCATGGATTCTTTATAAAGCGTGAAATTTTTGAGCGTGAAGAAATCGGAAAAAAACATAGACTCCCTTCGCAAATAACAAATAGGCCTATAGCGGGCAATGCTTTTTTGCAGATAGGCTTTGCACCAAACACACCGCTGTATTCCGACAAAAACGAATACTACTTCTTGCCCTGCAAGTAAGTATATTTCTGCTTCTGCGTTAGGGATAGTGACCCCTTGGGGCGGAGACGCGTTTACGCGGCTCCGTTTTAACAGTGCTGCAGGTGGGCCGTCAGGGCCGACCGGAGCGCGTTAAAATATAGCCCGACCCGGCCCTTCGGCAAGCTCAGGGACCTGGGCCGGGGAACGCCCTGAGGGCGCCATTATAAAGGGAACTATAAAATGCGCATCCGCCTATAAACCCGTCTATAAATCCGCCTATATTCCAGCATTTAGTGCTTGACGTGTGTAATGTTTTGTATCCGCATCTTTTTCAAGCGTGCCGTCGCCGAGAAGGGCATCCCGTTCGAACTGCGCGAGCCATCCGCCGTTTACGATGCCAATCCCGGATGGAGGGCCTTCTTGGAATTGCGCGGGCAGGCCCAGCGCGGCCCTGCTGCAGGTATGACGCTCGACGAGATAAACGCCGAGATTGCCGCAGCCCATAGCGGGAAGTAGGCGTGTCGTCCTCTTGTTGACTTTCAAATTATCTTTGTATAGATTCATAATATGTATGATGAAGAATTTATCAAACAGGCGATGGCTTTGCTGCCGGAGATTCAAGGATTGAAAATTTCTCACGGGCGGGCAGCGGAAATTCTTGGAATTGATAAAGAAACTCTGATTGATTTTTACGGTGACATGGGCTACCCGTATTTTGACGGGAGTATTGAGTCTTTTATATAAGAAAACCACCTAATCCAATTTAATCGCCATTTGAAGCAACGCCAGACGCGTATGACAAGAGGTCTTGTTGACTTTCCTCAACCCTCTTTGTATATTTATCCCCGTATTACGACAATCCCTGCGACAGTCGGCATAGGCCTTGCGGCCCGTACGTGCATCCGCGGTGGGGCTCATCAACCTTCTTGTTGATGTTGTTGGATAGCTGATAGGAACACGACCTATTCGAGTGTGTGGCGAAAGCCGCGCCAGGTAACGCCGAGGAAAACCCTCGCCAACAGCACCGCAAGAGCATCCCAAAACATAAACAAACCCAATTTGCGCCTGCAGTGCAGACGCAGTTTCCGCTTTGAACGGCAATTCTCCGTTTTAAATCGCCAGCCAATGGCTGGCGAATTGGAAAATGCAGAAATCACCGCAGCCCGGAGCGGGAAATAACCGGTCACAAATTGTGACCACATGGAGGCTATATGACTAAAAATAAAGAGAACGTCCCTGCAAAAGCGGTGGAATCACTGTTCAATAAGATTTCGAACTTGATCGAACAAGCGCGAGTTCGCGTGGCTACGGCAATGAATGTTGCCGAAGTTTACTCTAAGTACCAAATTGGGCGATATATCGTGGAAGACGAACAGTCCGGGAAAAAGCGTGCCGAGTATGGGAAACAGGTTCTAGAGGGCTTGTCGGAGCGCCTTACGGCTCGTTATGGGGATGGGTGGTCCTATTCAAATTTGAGGCAGATTAGGCAATTTTTCTTGGTATATAGCAATTTGACAGACAGTGTCTGTCAAATCTCGGATTCCCCAAAGTTTACGTTAAGTTGGAGCCATTATCAGGTGCTCATGCGTATCAAGAATGCCGACGAGCGCCGTTTTTACGAGATAGAGGCCACTTCCGGGAACTGGTCTTTTCGCGAGTTGCAGCGGCAGTATGGTTCAAGCCTGTATGAGCGTCTTGCGCTGAGCCGGGACAAGGAGCAGGTTGCCCGTTTGGCACGGGTTGGCAACGTGGTGGAAAAGCCGGAGGATATCATCAAGAATCCGGTGACGCTGGAGTTCGTTGGCTTGAAACCGGATGCATCGTATTCGGAATCGAAACTGGAATCTGCTATCATCGGTAAATTGCAAGATTTCCTGCTTGAACTGGGGAAGGGGTTCCTGTTCGAAGCGCGTCAGAAGCGTTTCTCCTTTGACGAGGACAACTACTATGTGGACTTGGTCTTGTACAATCGTCTGTTGCAGTGCTATGTGCTCGTTGACTTGAAGGTCGATAAGTTGACCCATCAGGACCTAGGCCAGATGCAGATGTACGTAAACTATTACGACCGGTATGTAAAGCAGGATTTTGAAAAGCCGACAATCGGCATTTTACTTTGCAAGGAGAAGAAGGATACCCTTGTAAGGCTGACTTTGCCCGAAGACGCGAATATTTACGCCTCCGCTTATGAGTTGTATCTGCCGGACAAGAAACTTTTGCAGGCGAAGGTCAAGGAATGGGTAAATGAATTTGAATCGACAAACGCAACAAGGAACGTCAACTCATTTTCGCAATCGCCTATATAACAGCACCGCAAGAGCATCCCAAAACATAAAGAAACCCTAATTGCGTCCGCAATGCAGACGCAATTAAAACCGTTTTTAACGTTCGCTCATGCCGAGCGGGCTAGAGGATTATTATGGCAAGAAAAAAAGATAAATTGGCTGTCGCGGAGTTCCCGCTTATTGACGAAACCCTGCTCAAATCGCGGATATATACCATCCGCGGGGTCAAGGTGATGCTCGATGCCGACCTGGCTGAGATTTATGGGTATACGACAAAGAGATTTAACGAACAGGTGAAAAATAATATCGAAAAATTTGATGAAGATTTTCGCTTCCAATTAACTTTAAAGGAGGCGGAAACATGTTCAAGGTCGAAAATTTCGTCCTTGAACAATAGTCGACGAGGGACTAACATAAAATATGCACCCTACGCATTCACCGAACAGGGTATCTACATGCTCATGACGGTGCTCAAGGGCGAACGGGCGACTGCTCAAAGCAAGGCTTTGATTCGCCTTTTCAAGCAGATGAAGGACTATATCGTTGCTGAAAACCATCAATTGCTCGGGACAGCGGGAATTGCCCAGATTGCAGCACAGACTGTTCAAAACACGCACGAAATCGCAACTGTTTCCGCTGAAGTAAAGGAGCTTTCCGGCGAAGTTCGCGATATCCGGAGCGATCTAGGAAAAATCAATGTGGACCTCCAGATGGTCATGGAAAATTTCGTCGATCCCTCGACATACGAGCATTTCTTGATTCTGAACGGGCACAAGCTGGATGCAGATGTCGCCTATGCGCAAATTTACGGCATGGCGAAGAAATCCTTGTTGATCGTGGATAATTATGTAGACGTTAAAACACTGAATTTGCTCCGGAACGTGCGCAAAGGCGTTTCCGTCCTGATTTTCAGCGACTTGCTCGGTGGAAGCCGCATGACAGACGACATGCTTGCCGATTATCGGGCCGCGATGCCGGGCGTTTCGATTGACAAAGTTTCTGCCGCGCACAAGTTCCACGACCGCTACATTCTTGTCGACTTCAAGACCAAAAGCGAAAAGCTGTACCATTGCGGAGCGTCAAGCAAGGACGCCGGCAATAAGATCACGACTATCGTACAACTGGACGACATTGATGGATATCGCAACATGTTCGAGGAATTGTATGACAGGTACCGTATGCTCCGGACCATGCGGCAGCTTTCTGCCGATGCCGGGCAGAAGGCTTTCATGGAATTGCGCAGACAGGCCCAATGCGGCCCAGCCGCAGACATGTCGCTCGATGAAATCAACGCCGAAATCGAGGCCGAGATTGCCGCCGCCCGGAGCGGAAAGTAAAAAAGAATTTAAAAATTTTTACAAAAATTCAAAGTTTAGCCTTGACTAATTAGCCTGGGCTTACTAAATTTAGTCTTGTCTAATAAAAAATTAGTCAAATCTAATAAAATTAGACGACGTTAACGTTAAAGGATCATCATATGGAAAACAATCACTTGAAACTCAGCCAGAGTCTCGAAGACTACCTCGAGATGGTGCACATGCTTCGCCTCGCGAACGGGATAGCCCGTGTCAAGGATATTGCGGCGGCTTTGTCCGTCAAGATGCCCTCTGTGGCAAAGGCGATTCTCGAACTCAAGAAGCTCGGGCTTGTGACGCAGGAACCTTATAGCGGTGTGGAACTTACGGAAGCGGGTCGCAAGGCGGCTGCCGATGTGCTGAACCGTCATATTCTCCTCAAGGGATTCTTGATTCGTCTGGGCGTTTCTGAAGCGATTGCGGACAAGGATGCTTGCTGTATGGAACATATTCTTTCTGCCGAAACTCTCGCTACAATTGAAGAATTTATGAAAAAGAATAATGCGGGTGCGGCTGTAAAGAAGACTGCCAAAGGTGAAAAAAGGAAATAAAAATGGGCTGTAATTGTGGTTGCGGCGGCAAGTCGCAAACTAAAAAATGGGATTTGGAACCGAAATTTTCGGATCTTAAGCGTGGCGACAAGGTTGAAATTGTTGGCTACAATGAGGGCGATGCCCGCTACAAGTCCAAGCTTTTGTCGATGGGTCTTGTACGTGGCGTGACGCTGGAAGTCTTGCAGGTGGCGCCTCTCGGAGATCCGATTGAAGTCAGTGTTTTGTCGTACCGTTTGTCGCTTCGCAGACAAGAAGCGAACGTTCTTAAATTGAAGAGGGTCTAGTCCAATGGCTCCGAAGCTTTTTACTATCGCTATTGCCGGTAACCCGAACTGCGGTAAAACGGCTCTATTTAATGCTCTTACGGGCGCTCGCCAGAGTGTTGGTAACTGGCCGGGCGTGACTGTCGAAAAGAAGGAAGGCTTTTTTGAAATTGGCGACCAGCATATCCGTGTTGTGGACTTGCCGGGTACTTATGCGCTCTTTGCCAATGCCGAAGACGAACGCGCCGCTGTCGATTACTTGCTCACTCGCGAAGCCGACCTTATTATCAATATTATTGATGCCTCGAACATCGAACGCAATTTGTTCTTGACGACGCAACTTGTCGATATGCAAATCCCGATGGTGATTGCGGCGAACATGATCGACATTTCCGAAAAGCGCGGCCTGCATTTGGATTTGGATATCCTTGCGGAACGTTTCGGCGTGCCGGTGATTCCGCTTTCTGCCGTGAATGAAAGGAGCATCACGAATTTCATCAGCCAGATGGCGCATGTGATCGCTGGCAAGAAGATGAAGCCCAAGGCGATTGATTACGGCGAGAAGGTAGAAGCCGCTATCGAGTATTTGAAGCCGAAGGTGGAACCGGTTGCAAAGCTTTTGGATACGGATGCCCGCTGGGTTTCGCTCATGTACTTGGGCAACGAAAAGAGTTATGCGGACAAGTTTGCCGAAGCCAAGGTCCAGATTAACAAGGCCGAGGTGACTGCCATTCTTGGCGAAGAAAGCGAATTTGCAATGGCAGATGTGCGCTACAGCTTGGCTCACGATGTTGCTAGCAAGACGATTCTTTCGAGCCGTACAAAGAGAACTTGGTCGGACAAGTTGGACTCCGTTTTGCTCAACCGTTGGGCATCGCTCCCGATTTTCCTTTTGGTGATGTATTTGGTGTTCTGGGTCGCTGTGACGATCGGCAGTGCGTTCATCGATTTCTTTGACGTGTTGTTTGGTGCTATCTTCGTGGATGGCCTTGGCTACTTGCTCACGGATGTTCTCCATGCGCCGGGCTTTGTGTCTGCCATTCTCGCCGACGGTATCGGTGCCGGTATCCAGACGGTCTCGACGTTCATCCCGGTCATCTTCTTCATGTTCCTCTGCCTTTCGTTCCTGGAAGACTCGGGTTACATGGCGCGTGCGGCGTTTGTCGCGGACCGCTTTATGCGATTCCTCGGACTGCCGGGTCGTGCATTCGTGCCGATGATGGTGGGCTTTGGTTGCGGCGTGCCGGGCATTATGGGTTCCCGCGTGCTCGAATCCAAGCGTGAACGTTTCCTCACGATTTTCCTTGTGCCGTTCATGAGCTGCGGCGCTCGCCTCCCGGTGTATGCGCTGTTTGCGGCTGCATTCTTCGGAACGCAGGCAGGGACGGTGGTGTTTGCGCTCTACCTTGCGGGTGTTCTTTTTGCAATTGTGTATGGATTGGTTCTTCGTAGATCCTTGTTTGTTGGCGAGGCGAGCAACTTTGTAATGGAGTTGCCGCCATACCACCTGCCGAAATTCAAGTCTCTCATGATCCACTCCTGGCTCCGTTTGCGTGACTACGTGATTCGTGCCGGTAAGGTGATTACGATTGCGGTTGCCATTCTCGGGTTCCTCAACAGCTTTGGTTTTGTTGAAAAACTTTATACGGAAATCAATGGCGAAAAGACTGAAATCGTGAAGTCCGAAGAGGGCTACGCGATGGTGCAAGACGAAAAGGAAGTGCCGCTGCCTGAAGGTGTCGTGATTGACGAATCAAAGGTCCAGACGGAAAGCGAATTCACTGCGGGTAACGGTGATTCCGAAAACAGCCTGCTCTCCGCAATTGGTAAGGCGATTACTCCGATTTTCGAACCGTTCGGTGTGGAATCGAACAACTGGCCGGCTTCTGTGTCGTTGTTCACGGGCCTCCTCGCTAAGGAAGCTGTGATTGGTACGATGAACTCCTTGTACTCCATGGCGGGTCCTGGCGATGCTTCGGCTGCTGCCGAGACCCCGAAGGCTCCCGAAGTTGCCACAGCTCCGGAGAAGCCCGTGGAAGTTGTGGCTGCTGATAGCTCTGTAGCCGATTCTGCAAAGGTCGCTGTTGCTGATTCCGCAGTCGCTGATAGCGCGGCCGTCGCTGACAGTGCTGTTGCATCTCGTCATCCTGAGCAAAGTGAAGGATCCAGTGAAGTCTCGACTGAAGAAAAGCCTCTCATCGCTGGCGTAGATGAATGCCCTGCCGAAGAAGAGGAAGAAGGTGGTGCTCCGGATATTCTCGGTGCATTCAAGGAAGCCCTTGGCACGATTCCGGAAAACTTGAGTGAAGTCTTCGGCTCTCTCACGG
>Ga0129307_1001340_pt1 | contig 26904 bp, 18 predicted proteins | sample P1105metagenome_FD_94437 | JGI IMG/M metagenome (GOLD analysis project Ga0129307, IMG submission 94437) | Capybara group fecal microbial communities from Wisconsin, USA - P1105 metagenome | ecosystem: Host-associated > Mammals > Digestive system > Large intestine > Fecal | place: USA: Wisconsin...
ATATTTTCATACGATTCCTGCCGTTTTTCTAAAAAGCTTTTGGAGACGTACAGCCGTTTGTTCCCTTTTGCTTTTGTACACTTCTCTTTATAAGGACAGCCCGTACAGTCTTCGCATTCGTAGACGGTTACTTCGGATTCATAACCGCTTTTACTTGTCTGCTTTTTCAGGAAAATCGCCTGCAGCTTCTTCCCAGCGTGGCAGGTATAGGTATCTGTCCTTTCATCATAACCCATGTTCTCCCGTTTACTGATATCCTTTTTAAAACTCCTCTTTTTCCACTTCTCATACGTTTGGGGTTTGATATAGGGCTTTTGTTTTTGCTCCCTCAGATAAGTATAACCTTCTTCACTTTCATATCCGGAATCCGCGGTTACACTTGGATAACGGAACCCCACTTTTTTCTCCATTGTTTTCAAAAATGGAACCAGTGTCCACACATCATTGCGGTCCTGAAAGATATCTGCCGCTACAATGTATTCACTATCCACTCCGATCTGTACGTTATATCCCGGTTTCAACTGGGCGTTACGCATATGGTCATCCTTCATGTGCATAAAGGTGGCATCCGGATCCGTTTTGCAATAATTATTCCGCCCCTGAAAACTGGCGCTGTGCCAGTCATAGACTGTCTGACGTTCCAGAAAACGCCGGAACAGTTCCAGATACTTCTGGTTACGGCTTTTTCGTTTTCCTCTGCCATGGACAAAAACCGTATGCTGTTCTTCGCAGACCTGTTCCAGAAACCGGCAGATCTCCTGAAGATCTTGTGTCCTTGTGGCTTCGGTTACCTGAAAACTTTGTATATATTCCCGATTTAACAGCGAAACGGCTTCCTGTATCTTCTGGAACATTTTTGTTTCCCATTTCCCTACGGATTTTTTCCAAACGAAAGTATATTTGTTCGCACAGGCTTCCAGTTTTGTTCCATCTATAAAAACGGTTTCTTTAGACAGCTCACCCGCATTTTCCAACCGCTTTACCATTTGATAGAAGAGATCCTCGCAGGCATCCGCCAGAAATCCGGTACGAAAACGGGCAATCGTACTGTGATCCGGTGCTCTATGCCCAGCGAGTAGCCACATAAAGTTAATATCGCGTTTACATGCTGTTTCAATCTTTCTGGATGAATAAATGTTCTGGGAGTAAGCATAGGTCAGGATCTTGAACATGGTCTTTGGATCCACTGCCGGATTTCTGCCTTTGGCAGAGTAAGCCTGATACAGCAAGCTGTAATCCAATTCCTCCAATTCGTGGCTCAGCAGTCGGACAGAATCATCATCAGGAACCAAACCTTCCAAATTTAATGGCAAAACCAGTTGATAAGGCTCGCCGAATTCGGTATAATTTTTATGGTATTTTTGGTTAATGGTCATATCTAATTATACCATGGATTACGGGCTCTTCGGAGCCCGTTTTCTGTTTTCAGGCATAAAAATGGAGCCATTGCTCCATAGACGATTACTCATCTATTTTGCAACGGCCCCTTGTGCGTCATTCTATCTTCGCCAGCGCGGTGAGTATCCTGTTTGCCGCGTCCCACATCCGCTCCTGCCCCTCCCGCAGCTCGGCCAGATCGGTGTCGTAGACGCGGCCCGTGGCGTTGGCCCGCTTGGTGAGCTGGTTTAAGTTGTTGCTGGAATAGCGCAGCAGGGAGACCAGCTCCCGCAGCTCCGGCAAGTCCAGCTTCACCACATATCCGTCAATGGCCATCTTGCGCAGATAGGCGCTCATGTTGCCGGTGCCGAGCTGGGCCATCTTCTCCAGTATCATCTCCTTCTCCTGTTCGGAGACCCAAAAGAGCAGCGGGACGTTCCGCTTGCGGTTGGCCATCCTTATCGCTCCTGCGATTTCTTCTTACCCGGCGCGGGAGGCTTGGGCGGGGCGGGCTGCTGCTGGAGCTTATCCCGGACGGAGACCCTGCCCCGGCGCAGGGGCTGGTCGCGGTTCTCGTCTTTGGAGATCATGGCATACACGCCCTCCCGCCCCTTGACGGTGGAGAGGGAGAGCGAGGCAAAGGGCAGCAGGGCGGCCAGCTTCTCCCGATCCTTGGTGTTGGCGCGGGCGAGGAAGTCCGGGGAGATCTGCGCCATAAAGTGCGTCCCGCCGGGGCTGTTCGGCTCCCGCACCTCTTGCAGCCTGCCCAGCACACGGGCGGCCTCATGGTGGATGTCCTCTTTGGAGAGGGGCAGCGTCAGCAGATGCTCCCGCCGCGCCAGCGTCACAAAGAGGTCGGTCAGGCCGGGGTGACTGTTCACCACAAATTCGAGGTTGCGGTCATGGCCGAAGCTGTCCACGTTCTCAAAGACCGGGATGGTGGCCGCCCACGCCTTGTTGTCGCGGGAGATGCGCCCGTCGTGGTCTTTCTGCCGGACGGTGTTGGCAAGGACGTACATGGTGCGGTCAAATCCGAACTGCTCCACCACCTGATGTACGGCCTCCAAGCCGAGGCGGTTGTCCCGGTAATGCTCCGAGATGGCCGTCTCAATGGCCTTCTTGCAGGCGATGTTGGCGTTGCGGGATGCCCGGTACTGCTCCAGCTCCCCATGCTCATGGGCATACGCGCCGGGGTACTTGTAGACGGGGAGGCTCCGTAAAGCCTCCCGCGCCTTGATGATCTGCTTTGCCCGATCCTCCACACAGTCCCGGAGGATGTCCATATAGCCGGTCTCCCGTTTCAGGAAGTCCTTGTAAACCTCGTCCAGCGGTGCGGGCGAGGACAGCAGCGCCGCCGCCTGTTCGTCCTCAAGCTCCAGCGCGTCAAAGGAAAACAGGATGTCCTCCTTCACGGTGTATTGGTAGGTGTTGCGCAGGATTTCCTCCGGGGACTGCTTCAAAAGCCAGCCCCTGAACTGATCCTGTTCGGCCTGCATCTTCTCCAAAAGCAATGCGGTCAGGTCTTTTTCCGCCATTATCGTTCCTCCATTCTCTGAGATTTTTTCCTGTCGCCGCTGCCGTGGACAGGCGGCGTCTTGAGCTTATCCAGCACCGAGGGGCGGGCGGATTTCGCCACGGTCTCCGCTGCTGGCTGTTCCCGGCCTCCCCGGTTATCCATGTCCAGCAGGGCGTTCAGCTCCGCAAGGCGGGCGCTCTTTGTCTGAAGCTCGGCCTCCTGCGGGAAGGGCTTGCCCAGCTCGGCCTTTGCCGCCTCCACCTGACGATGGAGATTTTCAAGCTGCGCCTGCGTCGCGGCAAGGCGCTCCGGCATCTGCGCGAGGGCGTTCTCGATGCGGATGAGGTTGCCTCTGGCGTCCTGCCCCAGCTCGACCTTGTGGCTCATCGCACCTTTGAGGGTGAGGCAATGCTTAAAGCCCTCGAAGCTCAGACGCATGGAAAAGCCCCGGTAGCTGCCGATCTCCACATCCTCTAAGCCCTTGACCTCCTTACACGCCTCCAGGATGGCCGCGCCTGCGTTGTCCTTGTCGGTGAGGGTGTCGCCCCGCACCACCATCCCGGCGAAACCGTCTGCCGGATGGGGATGCCCGGCCAGCGTTTTCATGTCCTGCTCAAATCCGGCGATAAATCCCTTGCTCTGCTCGATCTTCTCCGGGAAGTATTTGAGCAAATTGTCCTCCAGCCGGTACTGCTGGCTTTGGTGGTTTGCTTTCATCAGGCGCAGCCGGGATACGTCGATGTCCAAGTCCATTTTCTCTTTGATGCGCTCGTCCCCGGCGCACAGGGCCTTGATCTCCGCATAGGAGAGCGCCGTCTCGTCCACATCCTCGCAGGAGCGCACCGGGGATTTTGAGGTCATGATCTGTGAGATGAATTTCTGTTTATTCTCCACCGTCTGCCACAGGTAGCTGTCAAACGTCCCCTCGGTGACATAGCGGTAGATGTGGACTTCCGGGTTTTGGTTGCCCTGCCGGATGATGCGCCCGGAACGCTGCTCCAAATCCCCCGGACGCCACGGGCAGTCGAGGTCATGGAGGGCCACAAGCCTGTCCTGCACATTCATCCCGGCCCCCATCTTGAAGGTGCTGCCCATGAGGACGCGCACCTGCCCGGAGCGGACTTTGGCGAACAGCTCCTTTTTCCGGGCCTCGGTATTGGCGTCGTGGATAAAGGCGATCTCGTGGGCGGGGATGCCGCCCGCGATGAGCTTGGCGCGGATGTCGTCATAGACCGAGAAGGGCGCTTCCGGCTCGGCGTCGGGCAGGGCGGCCTCCAGCGCGTGAAGCTCCGCGCCGAGGATGGTCTTGTCCCCGGCAGCCTTTGCCGCCTTTTGCTGCTGCTCGGCAGTGCGGCCTTTGGGGGTGGAGATGTCGCAGAAAACGAGCTGGGTCAGCTTGTCGGCCTGCCCCTCCTGCCAGATGCGCAGGATGTTGTCCACGCAGAGATTGACCTTGCTGCCGGGGTCGTCGGGGAGCATGGGATTGATGATGCGCTGGTCGAGGCCCAGCTTGCGCCCGTCCGACGTGATCTTGAGCATATTGTCCTGCGAGGGGTCGATCTTGCCGGAATGTACCTCGGCGGCCCGTTCTGAAAGCTCCTGCACCATTGCCTGCTGTATCTCGGTGGGCTGGGCAACTTCGGTGTGGTAGACAGCTTCAGGCCGGGGGAGGTTGAGCTGGTCGGATGTCTTGATGTCCGCCGCCTCCCGGAAGTGGTTCATCAGCTCCGGGAGATTGGAGAACTTGGCAAAGCGCGTCCGCGCCCGGTAGCCCGTCCCCTCCGGGGCCAGCTCGATGGCCGTCACCGTCTCCCCGAACTGCGAGGCCCAGCAGTCGAAATGCGCCCATCCCCGCTGCCGCAGCATATCGTGCTGGAGGTAGCGCATCATGGTGTAAAGCTCGGTCATGGAATTGCTGACCGGGGTGCCGGTGGCAAACACCACGCCCTTGCCGCCGGTCACTTCGTCGATATACCGGCATTTTAAGAGCATATCCGAGGACTTCTGCGCGTCGGTGGTGGAGAGGCCCGCCACGTTGCGCATTTTTGTGTAGAGGAACAAATTTTTGAAACTGTGCGCCTCGTCCACAAAGAGACGGTCAACGCCGAGCTGTTCAAAGGTGATAACGTCGTCCTTGCGCCTGCTGTCGTGCAGCTTTTCCAGCCGCGTCTCCAGCCCCCGCTTGGTGCGCTCCAAGCTCTTGACGGTGAAACGCTCCGCGCCGCTGGCCTTCAATTCCTCCAGCCCCGCCTCGATCTCCCATATCTGTTCCTGCAAAAGCCGCTCCTGCCGCTCAATGGAAACCGGGATGCGCTCAAACTGCGAGTGGCCCATGATGATGGCGTCGTAGTCTCCGGTGGCGATCCGGGCGCAGAACTTCTTGCGGTTTCGGGTCTCAAAGTCTTTCCGGGTGGCGACGAGGATGTTGGCCGAGGGATAGAGGCGCAAAAACTCCGACGCCCATTGTTCGGTCAGGTGGTTGGGGACGGCAAAGAGGGATTTCTGGCAGAGGCCGAGGCGCTTCGATTCCATCGCGGCGGCCACCATCTCAAAGGTCTTGCCCGCCCCTACTTCGTGGGCCAAGAGGACGTTATCGCCGTACAGCACATGGGCGATGGCGTTTTTTTGATGCTCCCGCAGGGTGATCTCCGGGTTCATGCCGGAGAAGGTGATGTGGCTGCCGTCGTACTCGCGGGGGCGGGTGCTGTTGAAAATCTCGTTGTATTTCTGGACAAGGTGCTGCCGCCGCTCCGGGTCTTTCCAAATCCAATCCCGGAAAGCGTCCTTGATGGCCTGCTGCTTCTGCTGGGCGAGGGTGGTCTCTTTGGAATTGAGGACGCGGCGCTCCTTGCCGTCCGGGTCTTGCACGGTGTCATAGATGCGGATGTCCCGCAGGTTCAGGGTGTCCTCCAGGATACGGTAGGCGTTGGCCCGCTCTGTGCCGTAGGTCATGTAGGCGGCCACATCGGTCATGCTGGGGAGGTTCTTGCCGGTGATGTTCCACTCGGCGGTGAACTCCGAAAAATTCACCCTGATGTTCCTGCGGATATGAAACGAGGGGGACAGCAGCTCCTCCATGAACTGCTGGATGTACTCCTTGTCGATCCACGTTGCGCCGAGGCGCACGTCGATCTCGCTGGCGTCAAGGTCAGGGGGCTGGGCGGCCTCCAATGCCCGGACGTTGATGCCGAACACATCCGGGGCCTGCTCCGCCGCCCGCCTTGCCCGTGCCAGCTTCTGCCGCACGTCGCCGGAGAGGTATTCATCTGCGGTGACATAGCGGGGGTTGCCCTGACTGTCCACCGGCTCCGGGAGACGGAAGATCACGCCGGAAAGCTCGGCGGCCAGCTCGTCCTCGGTCTTGCCGGAGAGCTGGGCCATATAGGGCATATCTACGCGGGCTTTTTCCGCAATGGAGACGGCGAGTGCTTCGCTGGCGGTGTCCACCGAGGTCACGGCCCGCGCCTGCTTGATGGTGCGCTTGGAGAACATATCCGCCTTGCGCTTCAAGTTGCCGTCCTCGTCCAGCACCTCCAGAGAGCAGAGCAGGAAATACGAGCTGTCGTCGGCAAAGGCGAGGCTGTTGCCACGGGAATTGATGAGGCCGTATTTGGCGGTGAAGCTGTCGTAGAGCTGGTTCAGGCGCTGCTGTTCCTTGTAGATGGATACGGCGTCGCTGTCCCACATTTGCAGGTGGATGAGCTGCTGCACACACTCCCGCAGCTCCACCATGCCCTTGACGCGCTCGGTGGCGGTGGCGTTCAGCTCCGGCTTGACCATGACGCTGTTCTCCCGGTAGTACACCTCGCCGTCCACCACGGTATAGGAAAAGTTTTTCACATTGGGATCTGCGGGGATGGTCTTTCCGATGTCCTCGCCGTCGCCCAGCTCCGGCAGCTCCGCCTCCTGATAGGTGCCTCGGATGTACTTGATGGCGTCATGGAGCTGGTCTGAAAGCTCCAGCCCCTCGATGGGGGCAACGGTGAAATCCTGCCTGCCGTACTGCGTACTCTCGGAGGTCTGACGCCCCAAGATCATCTCCGGGTGGTCGATGAAGTAGCTGTTGATGGCAAAACCGTCCTCGTTCTCTCCGAGGTGTACCCAATCCGGCGTGATGTCGATGGGGCGATCCCGCTTTTGCAGAAAGAGGATGTCCGTCACCACATCCGTCCCGGCGTTGGCCCTAAAAGCGTTGTTTGGCAGACGGATGGCACCCAGCAGCTCCGCCCGCTGCGCGATATGCCTGCGGACTTCCGGGGACTGCTTATCCATCGTGTAGCGGGAGGTCACAAAGGCCACCACGCCGCCCGGACGCACTTTGTCGAGGGTCTTGGCGAAGAAGTAGTCGTGGATGGAAAAGCCGAGCTGGTTGTACGCCCGGTCATTGACCTGATACTGCCCGAAGGGGACGTTGCCGATGGCGAGGTCAAAGAAGTCGTTGGAGAAGTCGGTCTTTTCATAGCCCTTGACCTCGATGCTGGCCTTTGGATAGAGCTGCTGTGCGATGCGCCCGGTGATGCTGTCCAGCTCCACGCCGTAGAGACGGCTTTGCTGCATTTCCTCCGGCAAGAGGCCGAAGAAGTTGCCCACGCCCATCGACGGCTCCAGAATGTTGCCCGCCTTAAAGCCCATGTTGCCCACCGCCTCGTAGATGGCCTTGATGACGGTGGGGCTGGTGTAGTGGGCGTTGAGGGTGGACGCCCTTGCCGCCTCGTATTCCTCCGGGGTCAGAAGCGCCCGAAGCTCCGCATACTCGGCGCTCCAGTTTTCCTTGTCCGGGTCAAAGGCGTCGGCAAGGCCGCCCCAGCCCACATAGCGGGAGAGGACTTCCTGCTGCTCCGGGAGGGCCTGCGCCCCCTCCGCCTCCAGCATTTTCAGCAGCTTGATGGCGTTGATGTTCGCCTGATACTTGGCCTTTGGGCCGCCCGTGCCGAGGCCGTCGTCGGTGATGTGGAAATTCTGTGCGTTCCTGCGGACGCTGGCCTTGTGTTCCTCATAGGCGGCGGTCTCGGCGGCGGCCACATTGGGGAAGGTCTGCCATTTGCCGCCGATCTGGATGGAGATGGGATTTTCGTCCAGCGCCGCCTCAAAATCCGGGGCAGGCGGTTCCGGCTCCGGCTCGTCCACCCGCAGCCGCTCTATGGCCACATCAAAGGGCAGGTTGTTCTTCTCGCCGGAGTAGTAGGCAACGGTCTCGCTGACCGTCTGCGGCGCTTGCGCCGTTTTTTCCTCCGGCATCACCAGCTCATGGGAAAAGCCGTCCCGCTCCTGCTGATACATGGCGCGGAGGATGCGGGCGATCTCGTTCCATGAGAAGGTATGCTTGGTGGAGTATTTGTCCTGAATGTTGATCTCCAGACCGGCAGCGGTGGCGAAATAGTCCGTTTCCTCGCCGGTCTGCATAGTCATGGTGTCTGCGCGTCCTGCGTAGGTATCGGACAAATACTGTGCGATCCGGGTATTGCTTTCCCCCGTGTGAAATAATCCGGCAATGGCCTCTTTGTCCTGATGTTCCAGCAGGCCGCCGTCCCAAGTGAGGACATCCTGCAAATCGCTGTCGCTGTTCTCCAAATCCTGTGCAAGATACTCCGTGATGGAGGCGTTGCGGGCATCCTGATACAGCATGACTTCAAACCGTGTTTTGCTCTCAGCGCGGAAGATGGGGTATGCGAGGGCGGGGTCGCGGAGCTGCACGTTGTAGTCGCTGACCTCGGTGATCTGGAAAGCGGTGTCGTCCAGATAGACGGTATCGCCCACGGCGTAGGCCGGGGCCAGTGGGTCGCGTGGGCTGGCCGGTGTCTCTGCCTCCGGTGCAGGTATTTCCTCCGCAGCGGCGGCCAGCGCGGGATAGGTCTCATCCAGAATGTCCCGGTGCAGATTGTTGTGAAAACCGCCGAGGCCGTAATAGAGATTGATAAAACTGGCGTCCTCGATGGTGGAGACGGCCCGCTTGATGGCGGCGTCGCCCTCCAGATAGGCGTTTTCCCTGTCCGAATTGGCACAGGCGTTCCGATAAGGCATATCCTCCAGCACACGCTCCCGCACAATGGGGAGATAATGCTCGTAGATCTCCCGCACCGTGGGAGACGGCCCCAGCGGACGCTCCGGCGTTGGTGTTTCTTCCAGTGTGATAGCTTGTGCGGCAGAATCGGGGAAGTCCCCCAAAACACGGACATAGCTCCGTTCCTGGTGGTCGTACACAGCAGCGCCGTCATACATAAATCCATCGCTTTCCAGCGTTCCGTCCACATACCCTTGCGCCGCTTGTTCCGCATCCTCCAGCGTCTGATAGTCCAGCTTTTCATCAAACCCATTTTCCGTGTGGTGATAAACTACTACCTGATACCGGGGCGCAGCCTGCTCTGCCTGATTGTGGTTGACATCCATGCCATGCGGTTCATCGGAGAAAAGCCCCTGCTGGATGAGCTGGGCGATCCGCCGCTGCACCTTCGGCCACGACATTTCCACCTCGGCATCCGTGCCGGTGGCGGTGACATAGAGGGGCTTGTCAGGATCAGTGCCGTATTCGCGGGCAAGCCATGCGGCGGTGTCCCTTTCGCGGGCGTGTCCGGCCATGTAGCGCACTACGTTCCGCTTGCTCTCAATGCTGCCGTTCCACCTGCGCAGGGCCTCGTCGATGTCGTCCTGGGTCAGCTCCCTGCGGGGCGCTGGGGCTGGGGTCTCCTGATGGGGTGATGCTACCTCCGGCCCCGGCGTTTCCTGCGCAGGCTCCGGCCCGGAAACCGTTTCTTTTACGGCTTCATGCGCTGCCGCTTCCTGTGCCTTGGCCTCTTTTGCGGTCTCATGCTGTGCAATGGCCTCCGGGGACAGATACCGGCCCTTGCGGATCAGCTCGTCGATACGCTTTACCGCCTGGTTCCAGTTCAGTCTCACTTCGGGGCATCCGTCCTTTTGATACCGGATACCCTTGCCGTCGTGATCCTCGCTGCTGCCCCCGGCGCGGGAGAGGGCATGGGAACGCCCGCCTGTGCCATACTGGTTTTTCAGGAAGTCGGCCTTTTCCTTTGCCGTGTGGTTTTCCTGGAAATAGTCAAAGATACGGCCACGGGAACCCTCGTAGCTTCCCCCACCGGCAAGGTCTGCGTTGATCTCATCCTCGGTGATAAACTGCGCCGTTTCGGGAACCTCTGTCATAGTGGTGGAAAACCCGTTCCGAGGCAGGGACAGGTCTTTCAGGGCGTCCCACATCTGCTGCGGCTTGTGGTAGTGGAAACGTAAAAGCTCCCGATCCTCCCGGTAGGCCGTCCAGAACGCGGCGTATTCTTCCATGAGGGTCTGCCGGAACGTGGGGTCTTGCAGCCTTTCGGCCAGCCGCTCCACCTCGTCGGGATACCCGCCGCCCCGCACCTGATCCATAGAGGGCAGATACCGCTGTTCTTTCGCCTTGTCGCTGAGGTCATGGTGAAAATACAGCAGGGACAGCGCCAGACTCCTGCGCTCATGGCCGGGGGCCTCCGTAAGCTCCACGTTGGTGGCGTACTGGCCGGATTCCAAAAGCTGGCCGATGCGCTCGGCGGCCTCCTGCCAGGAAATGACCTGAGCGGTGGGAGAATACCGGGCTGTATTGCCTTTTGCCAGACGGATTCCGTCCTCCCCATACCATGCGCTGACGCTCTTATCCCCGATTTTGATGCCGTTGCCGCCGTAAAAGAGGGTCTGGAGGTACTGCGCATTTTCCTCCACGGATTTGCCTTTGGAGAACTCAGCCACGATCCGCAGGCGGTGGTGGTCGGCGTTGCTGCCAAGGCGCAGGAAGTGGTCGATCTCGTCCTGGGCAAAAGAAAAAGCGAAGGGTGTATGGGTAACACTCTCCGCTTCATCTATGAGGGCGATCTGCTCCGCCTCCGTGGGGAAGAAGGATAGCTGGCCGCCGTCCGGGGCTTCCCGGATGGTTAGCTGAATACCAGCTCGTTCAGGATCGTTTCCTCCGCCTGCGCCTTGCAGTTGTTCATCAGGCCCGTCCACCGCATCGGGTCGGCCTCTTTCAGCGCCTCCGTCGCGCCCGCCGATTTCATCAATTCGGGCATCATCTGCTCCAGACGGCTGTTCGCTGTCTCGTCGATCTCCCGCAGGTGGGGATACAGCTTCTCGGTCAGCAGCAGGCGGTTCCACAGCACCGGGCGATGCTCCTGAAGGTATTTCTTGCGCATCCTCCCATACTTGCCCAGGGGTTTGTCCTCCGTCTCGGACAGTTTCAGGTCGGGGATCAGATAGTCCCCGTTCTGGATATAGGTCAGCTCGTTCATTGTCGTTGCTCCTTTCCGCGTACTTTTCGCGCTCATAATTGATGATGGTAACGCCGATCTGCCGCAGCACCTCCTGGTTTGCCTGGCTTATGGCGGTGCCGAGGGCATAGACGGTATCCGGGGTGTTCCAGTCGAATATGCTCAGAAAATCCTCATGCTGGAAGTATTCCTCCGGGGCCATCCCGCAGCGGGACAGCAGGGCGTATGTGATGCTCACGGCGGCGGCGTTACGGAATGCCGCGCCGATGTTAAACTCATCATATTCCTCCAGAAAGCTGCCGTCAACGATGTCGAGGATGTCCCGCCGATGCTCGTCCCAATACTCCCCGGCAAGCTGGGTGGCCACCCGTTCAAGCTGGTTGGCAAGGCCATGTTCACCGGGAATACCATAACGGCGCTCCAGCGCCTCCGATACCGGCCCGGTATGCTCCGGGCGCAGCTCCCACAGGAAAAGGCGGCGGGAATTTTCCCTGCCGCCCGTATCGGACACGTCAAAGACATATTTGAGCTTTGGCCTGTCGCCGCTTGCGTCGATGAGTGCAATGCCCCGGCTGCCGCGCCGCACATACCGGCGCATCTGTTTGTTCCAGAGGTCGTATTCCGCGCAGGCGGTGGCCTCCGGGCGCTGGGCATAGATCATAAGCTGTTCGTTGAATGGGTACTTGTAAAGCCGGGAGGCGGTGGTTAAAAAGGCCGTCCAGTTTTGGAAACTGCCGGTCAATCGCCCCGCCGTCTCGTCGGCCATCTGTGCGTAAAACTCCAGTTTACTCGGCATTTTCATCCTCCATATCAAAATCGGGGAACAGGTCAAGGGTTTCGTATTCGTTGTCGTCCATGCGGGAGAGCTTCAAAAGTGCGCTGTCGGTCAGCTCCAGAAGCTCGGTCTCGTCGGCCTCCAGATACCCGCGCATTTCTTTGAGCGCATCCATCAGGCCGGTGCGGGTGCCGGTGTTGTAAAGGCTCATAAGCTGGCGTTCTTCGTAGGTGATGTTCATAATCATAACTCCCTTTCCGCGCTCTTTTTGGGCGCTGACTTTTTGTGTCCCTGCTTCGGCTGGCTTCTGAGCTGGTCGAGGACGGAGGGCTTTTTCTCCTGCCGCTGGCCGCGCTCCTGTTTGACGGCGTTTGCGAGGTCAAGGAGGGAAATCTGCTGGCCTGCCTTGACCTGCGCCTCCAGCTCGGCAACGGTGGGGGCTTTTCTGCCGTTGTTGATGATGCCATCGATCATGCCGTAATCGTCCTCTACCTGCATCTCGGCATTTTTCAGGGGATTTTCCTTTTCAAAAAATCCGGGCAGCTCGGCAAAACCGAAACGGTCAACGTAATGGCAGGATACAACGCCGTCCTGCTTGACGGCAACGATGTCGCTGATGGACATACTTGGGGATTGGTAGTCTGCCGGATGATGCTCATTAAACTGCTCCCAAAGCAGGTTTAACTGCTGGTTGGTGTCACCGGGCTGGGTAAGCGGCGCGGTGTAAACAAGGTCGTAGTTGCCCTTCATGGGGTTTTCGCCCTGCGCCCGCAGACGCTCCAGCGGCTCATAGCGCAGATACCGCTGCTCCTCATCGTGCCGGAGCTGGTAGAGGGCGAAGCAATCCCCCTCATGGGCAAGGAAAGCGGCCTCCCGTTCCTCCTGCCGGTCAAACCTGTCCCTGATCCGCTCGGAAAAACGGGTGCTTTGCTCCCATTCCGTGCGCTCGACGCCGAAATAGCCGTCATGCGCCAGGATGTCCTCCGCGTCAAAGGCCATCGCCTCGGTGTTGTCGCTATGGAGCATATATACCGTCATGTCAACCTCCAGTAGCTCCAGCGCCCGGTCTCTGGACAGGGGCAGCATATTCTCGTCCAGATACCCAAAGGACTGCATTTCCTCCGTGGTGAGCTGGGGGTCTGGCATGGGGTACTCGTCCAGCGTATGCTCCGGCAGGTAAGCAGAAACATCATCGGAGGGGATGCCGGGATGTTCCGGGGCGTTCTCCGGGCTGGCCGGTTCGCTCCATTCCTCCTGCCCCGGCTGGGGGTCATAGGGCCTTACAACAGCGCCAACGATCCTCCCACCGCCCAGCGGGGCTTCCTCCTGCGGTTCCTCGATGCCGAGATGTTCAAACAGTTCCTCGACCTGCGGTTTGTGGGGTGGTTCGGTGGGATAGGGATGCGGCGGGTTCTGGCGCTCCCATTCGGCCACGTCAATGGCCTGCTGGCGATCCTCCGCCTCCTGTATCTGCTCCAGAATATCCAGCGAGGCATATTTGATACTGTTGTTGCCCATGTCGTGCAGGTCGCAGACTTGCAGGCAGGCAGCGGAGATGGGGATGTCCGGCATATCCAGCCTGCCGCCGTCAATCTCCCGCAGGGTTTCCTTATTGTATATGGTGTAGTCGTATCCCTCGTCGCTGCGCTGGATGTGGAGGTATTTGTCCTCATCCACCACCAGAAGGCGCTCCTGTGCATCCTGCACCAATCCGGCCTCCTGTGTGGGTACGTCCTGCCCCGCAGGATGCAGGCCATATTCCGCCGCCTGCTCCGGGGGGAGCGGCTGCGGGTAGTCGATGTAGCCATACGCCTGCACCCGGCCATCCTCGTAGCTGTTAAGCCCCACTGTTTCATGGAGCTGGTATCCGTCCATCAGGGGATATGCGCCATATCCCAGCGCCTCCGGGGTGATGTAATAACGGTGGTATTCCGGCTCCGTATCAAGCAGTTTTCTCGCCTCGGCCTCGGTGATTGCGCCGCTGTTGAGCTGGTTGGTGATCTCAATGCACTTCTCAGGTGTGTTGATGCCGATGATTTCGGCAGGGATCAGGCCGCCCGGTGTGCGGTCATACGCCTGGATGAAATAACGGTCATGGATGCCGGTGGTGCGGGGATTGGCGTATGCAGAGTATGTCTTTTCAGGTCTTGATGCCGTTTCAGGCCCTGGCCCGGATACCTCCGAGATGGGCTGTTCCTGCCGCTCTTGCGCTTTTTCCAGAAGGTCAAGCGAAGCCTTTTGGATGCTCCGGGCGGGCAAGCCAATCATCGCAATCGCCTCCATCACCGCATCGCCGGGGGTTTGCCCTGGCAGGTCGATTACTCCCTCCGTGAAAAACTGCATCCCCTCTTTCAGATAAGCGGTGTATTGGTGTCCATCCATATCCGGGGCGATATGGACATATACATCGTCATCGACAAGGAAAAGTGCTTCATCCGCTCGATCCGCAGTCTGCACTGGCTCCGTGGCCGTCTGCGCAGGTTCCGGTGCCGCAGTTTCCTGTTCCGTCACCGGCTCCGGCGTGGCCTGTTCCACCTCCTGCCGGGGCGACAGGTCGATGCCGCGCTCCTTGCAGATGGCGGCGAAATGCCGGTCAATGTCAGAGATAAGGCCGCTGGCCGTCTTGTTGATGATCTCCAGCGAAGCCCGCAGCTCGGACAGTTCCTTGCCCTTGCTCCATCCGGCGATATACCCGAAGCTGTTTTCGCCGGTCTGGATGCCGTAATACTGGCAGACGGCATAGGAAATGCTCTCGGCCTCCACTTCCTCGGTGTGCCGGTCTTTTGGCTTGACCGGCTGGGCGTTCCCATCCCCGGCAGCGGCGGCCTCGCGCTCCTTCTCGTAGTTGTGGAGCTTGGCGTGGGCGATCTCATGGACGGCGGCGCTCACCGTCTGCACCTCGCTCATGCCCTCCCGGATGACGATGTTCTGATCCGTGCGGCTGAAATACCCGTCCGTGTCCCGTTCTATGGGCCGCAGTTCCATTGGCACCGGGGAGGAACGGCGCAGCGCCTCCATGAACACCTCATACTGCTTCACATCGCCGGTTAGGTCGGAGGCAAGCTGCGGCAGGGGCTTGCCCGCCGTCTGCGATACGTCGAACACCGTCACCACCTTGAACATGGGTATCTGTATCTCTTTTTCCTCCATGATGGCGTTGCCGTCCTTGTCCAGAAGCGGCGCTTTGGTGTCCGGGTCGAGCTTCATTTCCTCGACCTTCTTTTTGAAGGGGGTGGGCGCGATGATCTTGATGCCCTTTTCGCCCCGTTTCACGCTGCGCCCGAACTGGTCGCGCCACTTGTTGAATCCGGCGACATGGGTGGCGTCAGGGCGCTGCATATGGATAAGCATCTGGTTGTTGACCGAATAGCGGTGGAAGCGGCTCATGGTGCGCAGGTATTGCATATACTTGTCGCTCTCAAACAGCTCCTTGATGCCTTCCTCGATCCCGGCTGTTATTTCCCGCAGCCGTTCCTTGTTGGTGGATTTCGTTTCCGCCATAATCTGCTCCTTTCCGAAAAATGATAAAAAAAAGAGCGCCCCCGCACAGGTGGAACACACGCTGCGCAGGGGCGCGGATAGAAAAAGCAGCGTCGTTTTTATCACTTAGGGATAAATCCCCCTGCCGCCTGAAAACCGTGCCGGAAAAGGCGCATGGAATCAGGCTTTTTTCAGCGTACTTTTTCTACATCCTGCCCCTGTTTTTCTGCGCCCACTCCCGTTTTTTCCGTTTCGTCCGTCTGGCAGCGCAGGGTTTACAGTAAAGGGCGTTCTTGCTTTCCGAAGCGAAAGGCTGGCCGCACTCCCGGCAGCGCCGGAGGCCGTTAGCGCCCTCCATGACCTCTGTATGCAGTTTCCTGTCTGCTGGCAGGACAGCATCCCGGAACCATCGGCAGAGAAGCGAATAGGAGATGCTTTGGACGCATACGCAGGGGTCGCCGTCGTCCAGCAAAATGCAGTTGCCACCGTCATAGTTGCAGCACAGCGCACGGATGAGCTTTTTTGCCTTCCTCTGGTGCGCCTCATCCATGCGGCGGATCTCAGTCATTGCCGAATACCAGCTTGTAGCGCATGGCCCCGCCGCTGGTATCCATCACCACAAGGGCGTCATAGGTCTTGCCGGTCTTTTCCGAGTAGAGGCCGGTCATCTTTGCCTGCCCGTCCTTCAAAAGCGCCTTTGCCAGCGCCTTGGTCAGCGTCGCCCGCTTGTAGGTGAAAAACTTGTTGTCCTTCCACATGGCGAACCGGCACTCATGGCGCTCACAGAAAAAGCCCTTTTTGCTCTCGGTCACATCCCCGCCGCAGTAGGGGCATTTGCCGACGACCTCCCGGCCGGAGGGGAACAGCACCTCCGCGTCCTTCACCGTCTCATAATGCTCGGTCAGCTCCCGGAGCATGGCGGCGATCCCATCCATGAAGGTCTCAGGGGCCAGCTCCCCGCGCTCGATCTGCTTCAAGTTATGCTCCCATTCGGCGGTGAGCTGGGGTGACTGGAGCTGTTCGGGCAGCACCGTGATAAGGGAGACGCCCGCATGGGTGGGGATGAGCTGCACCGTCTTTTTGCCCTTTTTGCGCTGGATAAAGCCGGAGGATACCAGCTTTTCGAGGATGGCGGCGCGGGTGGCCGGGGTGCCGATGCCTTTGCGTTCCGCGTCCTCCGGCATATCCTCCTTGCCCGCCGTCTCCATCGCACAGAGCAGCGTGTCCTCGGTGTAGGGCTTGGGCGGCGAGGTCTTGCCCTCCTTGACGGCAGCGGCCTTGACCGTGACCGTCTGCCCCTCGGCCAGCTCTGGCAGGGTGGTATCCTTTTGAGGCTCCCCGCCGTAGGACTTCCAGCCGGGGACGAGGACGGTCTTGCCCTTGACGGTGAACAGGTGGCCGCCGCACTCCACCGTCACGGTGGTCTCAGCATAGCGGTGGGCCTCGCTGACGGAACGGAGCAGGCTCATGGCGATCAGGCGCAGGATTTCACGCTCCCCGGCAGGCAGGGCGGCGAGGTCTGCGTCGGCGGCGCTCCTGGTGGGAACGATGGCGTGGTGGTCTGTGATCTTTTTGCCGTCCGTCACCTGACCAGCGTTCACCGTCGCCGGGGCACTCATGCCGCAGAGGGCGGCGGCGACATCCACCAGCGCCGGGACGCTGGCAGCCATGTCGTCGGTGAGATACCTGCTGTCGGTGCGGGGGTAGGTGCAGAGCTTCTTTTCATAGAGGGACTGGAGATAGTCGAGGGTCTGCTGGGCGGTGTAGCCGAGGGCGCGGTTGGCCTCCCGCTGGAGGGTAGTGAGGTCGAAAAGCGCCGGGGCTTTTTCGCTTTTTTCCCTGCGCTCCACCGTCCTGACCGTGGCCGTTTTGCCCTTGCAGGCGGCGGTGATGTCCTCGGCCTCTTTTCTGTCCTTCTTTCTGTCCCCGGCAGCGGTGAAGCTGTCACAGTCGAGCTGGGGGAGATAGAACGGCTCCGGCCTGAACGCGCCGATCTCCGCGTCCCGCTGTACCAGCAGGGCCAGTGTAGGCGATACCACGCGCCCGATGTTCAGGGTGCGGTGGTAGAGGACGGAGAACAGGCGGGTGGCGTTGATGCCCACCAGCCAGTCGGCCTTTGCGCGGCAGAGGGCGGACTGATAGAGGCCATCGTATTCCCGTCCGTCCCGCAGTTCTCTAAAGCCCTGACGGATGGCCTCGTCCTCCATTGAGGAAATCCAAAGACGCTTGATGGGTTTACCGCAGCCCGCCAGATGATAGGCGGTGCGGAAGATCAGCTCGCCCTCCCGCCCGGCGTCGCAGGCGTTGACCACTTCGGCCACGTCCTCCCGGCGCAGCAAAGTGCGGAGGGTGTCAAACTGGCCGCTCTTTTCCTTGTCGATGGTGAAGCGCCAGCTCTCCGGCAGGATGGGCAGGTCGCAGATGCGCCACTTGGCGTAGGCGGCGTTGTAGGTCTCGGCGTCGGCCAGCCCCGCAAGGTGGCCGATGCACCAGGAAACGAGGGTGTCCTTGCCCTCCAAATATCCCTCCCGGCGCTGCCGGATGCCCAGGGCGGTGGCGATGCTCTGTGCGACGGAAGGTTTTTCAGCGATAATCAGTCGATACATTTTGTTTTTCTCCTTTGAAAATGGAAAAGCAGCCTGCTTTTTGAACAGACTGCTTTCCGTGTGGTTGTATTCTGTTGTCAGTTAGATCAGCTTCTCATAATCCCGCGCCCCATAAAAGAACCGCAGGACATGGACAGTTTTTCCGGCCTCATCCACCCGGTAGACCATGACATAGTGTTTGATGACGGCACGGCGGTATTTTAACGCTTTGAGCTGGGGGTCGCGGCATTCCTCATACATGAACGGCATAGTTTCCAATCCCTCATAACACGCATCCACTTCGTCAAGAAACGCTGCGGCGGCGGTGGGGTTTTCAAGCTCCTGGGCGATATAAGTCACGATCTCGTCCAAGTCCTCGGAAGCCAGGGGCGTCACTTCGATCCTATAGCCCATGCTTTGCCCTCAATTCTTTCAAGGCTGTACGGGCGTCTACCGTTTTACCCTCACGGATTTCATCCTCCGCTTCAGCCAGCTTTGCATATACATCCTGCATGAGCATCCGTTCCTCATAGGCTTTCATGCTCATAATGACCATATCGCCATAACCGTTTTTTGTGATGAATACCGGCTCTTTTGACGCGCTGCACATCTGAGAGATGGCGGCAGTGTCTTTCAAGTCCCTGATAGGGATAATCCGCGGCATAACTGCATACCTCCTTTCGTGTTTTTATTGTACCATAATTGTGTCACGCTTTCAAGAGGTTTATGCACCGCTGAAAAATTTGAAAAATCAGAAGTCCAGATTTTCCGTTTGTTTTTTCTCCGGCATCCTGTCGCGGTAGCAAGGGAGGACGCAAGGCTCCCCATAGCGCCCGCAGCCATAGCAGCGGTGATCCCTGGGGGCAGCGGGAGCGTCCTGCTCCCGCTGGGGTTTTGGCACCTGCATCATCATCCGTTCCAGCGGATTTCGGGTGAAGTACCTCATGCGTCCTCATCCTCCAGATCGTACTCCGGGTCATCCCCGTCCCCATAGTCCTCGCCGTCCTCGTCCTCGCCATAATCGTAATCGTCCAGGTCGTCGCTACCCTGGGTCTTTGGTTTGTTCTTCTTCACCTTCAGGAAGTAGAAGGCAGCACCGCCGCCAGCGGCCAGCAGCAGGAGGATAACAAGGACAGCGCCCATGCCGCCTCCCTCATCGGGTTCCTCGGCGGGTTCCTCCGGCTGGATGGGTTCCGGCTCCGGCTCCGGTTCCTTCCCGGCGCATTCGCTCATGTTGGCGGCGCATACCTCGCAGGAGGTGTAAATGTCGCCCACCACGCACTTGTCCGCACAGGAACAGGCGGGCGGTTCCTCATTGCCGTCCTCGGTCAGCGCCTCCAGGTCGGCCACATCCACGGCATTGAGGAAGTAGGTCTGGTACTGTTCCTCCTCCTCGTTCACCGGGGCGTCGTAGTCGATGACGATGTAAAAGAGGTTGCCGTCCCTGTCCTGCACGGTAATGAACTGCTTGTTGGTGTGCTTGTCATAGAGCAGGTCACGGGTGAAAAACTCCGTTTCATCAGAAAGCGGTTCGCCTTCCAGGGTGGCCGGTTCCTCCGGCTCCGCCGTAGGGAGGGGTTCATCCTCATAGTAGTCGCCGCCGCCCGCAAAAGCGGTGGTGGAAAAGGCCGTCATGCACAGCACGGCGGCCAGAAGGCAGGTCAGGATTTTAGTTTTCCTCATGGGCAGGTTCCTCCGTATTCTCGTTTTGGATGACGGGCATGGGCGCGTCCTTCATGGCGGCAAACAGGGCGGCGAACTGTTCCAGCGTCATGCCGCTTTCACGCACAAGGCCGACGATGGAGAAATCCTCCAGCTCCCTGATCTGGCGCTCAATACCTTTGTTGCGTTCCTGAAGCTCGGTGATCTTGTCTTTGTTTTTGGACAGCTCCATGCGGAGCTTTGTGATCTTAGGGTTCATATCCACTCTCCTTATTCTTAGAGGCGGCCATAGCAGTAGAAATGGGCCTGCCAGTAGCTTGAATTGAGGTTTGCATAAGAGATGGGGTCGCCGCAGTGGAGCATCACATCGTTGCCAACGTAGATGCCCACATGGGAAACGCCGGGGGTGTCGTAGGTGCCGGTAAAGAAAACAAGGTCTCCCGGCTGGGGACTTGAGACACGGGTGGAGATGTTGCACAGTCCCTGCGCCCCCAGGCGGCCAAAGTCCCAGCCGCATTGGTTGTAGACGTAGGAGACGAAGCCGGAGCAGTCAAAGGAGGTGGAGGGTGAGCTGCCGCCCCACACATAAGGGTAGCCCACATATTTCTCCGCCTCCGTAATGATGGCGGCGAAGGTCTCGTCCGCCATGAGCGCCGGGGGTATCTCATATTCCTCCGGTGGATCGGTGATGTACTTGCCCACATACTCCGAGCCGGGGAACAGCTCCGGGCGGTTGCCCAGGGTGGACATATACACCGCATACATGGAGAGCTGATCCTCGCCCATGATGTAGACGGGGACATGGGAGAGGTTGAAGTTTTCCAGCGTCACGGTGCAGATGTAGTAGTCATACGGCACCTGATAGGTGTCGGTGTGGGTGTTGCCGTCCTCGTCCGTCCATGTGTCGGTCTCGGTGCGGTAGCGGGTCTCCACCACCACGTCCTCGGTGAGAATGTACTGCTTGTCAAAGAGCATCTGGAGCGTCCCCTGCACCTCGTCCACCGTCCACGGCCCCTCATGGAGCGCGGAGAGGATGGAGAGCAGCACATAGGGGTCATGCTCGATCTCGTCTAGGTCGAAGTGGTACTCGTCGTAATCGTGGGTGCTTTCATAGGTGTCAAGGTAGTGTTGCAGCTCGTCCTCCAAGGCACAGTAGGCGGCCTCCGCACCCAGCAGGTCGGCGTCCTCGCTCTGGTAGGTGGACAGGCCGATGGCGCTGACGCCGCCCTCCACCAGCACCGAGCAGGAGGAAAGGCCGTTCAAGAAGAACGCGAGGATCAGGACAAGGGCAAGCGCGATGGCGAAGCCCTTTTTATGCCGCCACACGAACCGTCCCGCCTGTTTGGTCTTTTCAGCCGCCTTTTTCGCCGCCGTTGCGGTATGCTGCGCGGTATGTTTGGCATGGGATGTGCCGCTGGACACGCTTTTCCCTGTGCGTTTGGCCGCCGCATACTCCTTCTTGATGGCCTGCTTCTGCTGCCAGCGGGAGATGGGGTTGCTGGAAAGCTGCGGGGCATCGGCGCTCACACGCTTATGGGCAAGGCCGGAAGCGTCTGCCCCTGTTCCGCGTTCGGCAGCCTCCCCCGGATGGCGGAACTGGAGCTGCCGGGAGGAATGGGCTGTCTGGCCGCCGTCCCTGGCGGCCCCGGCAGCATCATCGGAAAAGGTCTGTGGCTTTTGGGAGGCGTCATAGGCCGCCCGTTTCTGCTGGTAGCTGGCATTAGCCTTTTCCAGCCTGCCCTCGGCGGCCTCCGCTTTGCGGTAGGGCCTCTGCTGGCGGGAGCGGTGCGCGGACTGGACGATGCGCCCCCCGGCCTCGGCGGTTTCCTCCAGCTTATGGGCGCTCTCCACACCCACGTTGTCCTCCTCGGATTTTTGTATCTCCTTATGCACCCCGGCAAGGATGGTGTCGCCGGGGGCAGACCGTACAGCGTGGTTCAGCTTGGAGGACGGCCTCGCCTTGTCCACTTCCTCAAAATGCAGGGACTTTTTAAGCTGGCCGGTTTCCGGGTCAAGGGCATACTGCCTGCGCCGGATCGTCTTTTTTGGTATCTTTTCCTGCGCCTTGTCCGCTTTTGCGGCCATTTTCTGCACCTTGCGGATCGGCTTTTGGAGCGCCGGGGTTTCCAACTCGGCGTCGGTAAATTGCAGGCGCGGTGTTTTCTGCATGGGTCTCACCTCCGTTCTGATAAAATGGGAGGGCTGCCATTACTCCGCAAATTCATCCTCCATGACGCGGGAGCAGAGATGCAGCGCCTGGTTTGCGGTATTGGTAAGGGAGGCGGCGATCTCCAGAAGCCCGGAGGAAACGCTGCCCTCGCCATCGGCCCCGCTGTCCGGGCAGCTATCCGGGCCGTCGCACCCCTCCGCCACAAGGCAGCAGGGCAGGCTGTCGCAGCATCCATCCGTGGCGGGGAGCAGGTCGTTTTCGATCAGCTCGGACAGCTCCCCCTCGTCGCCGCTTTCAATGTAGCTCTCCGGGATGCCCCAGGTCTCAAACGCCTCGATTGCCTCCTTTTCGTACTTTGCCAGTACGCGCAGGGCAGCCGGGGAGCGGCCAATGGCAAGCTGTTCGCGGGCTTCCCGCGCCATAGACAGCAGGAAATCAAACATTTCCACCTTGTCGTCGATATGGGAGATATAATCATCTCCATGAATGAGGTACAGTTCAGAATCCATCTACACAAATCTCCTTTACATTTCATGGTTGCAGTCGGTGAGCAGGGAGCGGAAAAGCTGCTTCCCCTGCGGGGTGACGAGGGTGTACGCACCGGTATGCCCGTTGCGGCAGTAGTCCCGGACGCGGAACAGCCCCTTATTCTTCTTGATGGCATAGGGCATCAGGTTCCCGGCAGGGCTGCGGTAGAGGAAACCGGCCTCCCTTAGAAACCGGCAGAAGCGCCGCTCCGGGATGCCCAACTCCTTGGCGGTGGTGCGCAGGTTGGTGCAGCCATCCAGGGCAACAAAGGCGTCAAAAAACGCCGCCTTTTCGGTAAGGGCGGCGTTTTGGGCGGCCAAATGGGTATTCTTCCGGCGCTCCGCAAGCAGGTTGCCCACAATGGCGTCCAATACGGCGGGGTCTGCAACCGCCTGTTCCAGCACGGCCCCGGTCATGTACGCCCCGTGCTTTCGGATGGCGGGCAGCACTTCCTCAAACACCCATTTCTCAAACCGCTCCGCAGAGGGGAGCTTGCTGTGGACGATGAGCCGGTACACGTCCCCCTCCGGGATGAAGGTCATCTGCATCATCTTGGCCTCTGACTGAGGGTGGGGTACGTTCCGTTTTAGAACGCACCTGCAATGGTCAGAAATCGCCTTACGCGCCAAAGAATAACCGAGTGCTTCGGCTACATCCTTTCCGCAGAACAGCAGCTTTTCTCCCTCCTGGATGATGCGGATGCTGCCAAATTCGCTGTTTTTGAAAATCTCCATCTTGTTCATAATCGTGTCCTTTCTCAGATGTTGTTTTATTCTTTCGCCACTTCCATAGGCTTGGTGGTCATCACCCGGTACAGCTCGGTGTCCCTGGGGAAACGGTCAATGAAGGGCAGGATCACGCTGCCATAGAACAGCAGGCCCTCGCCCTCGCCGGAGTGGGTCACATAGGAGAGCTGGTGCGGGGAAATGTTGAGCTTCTGTGCCAAAATGCCCCTGTCGCCGCTGGCCTGGTTGAGCATATACACATAGTCCGAGTTCTCAAAGATGTTCTCGATCTCCCGGCTGGCCAGCAGGTCTTTGATGTTCTGCGTGATGCCGGTGGGGATGCCGCCCCATTTTCGGAAACGCTTCCAAATCTCCACCGTGTAGGCCGCCGTCTGTTCCTCTTTCAAGAGCAGGTGCATCTCGTCGATGTAATAACGGGTGGATTTATGGGCCTCCCGGTTGACGGTGACGCGGTTCCACACCTGATCCTGGACAATCAGCATCCCGATCTTCTTGAGCTGCTTGCCCAGCTCCTTGATGTCATAGGCCACGATGCGGTTGTTGATGTTGACGTTGGTGCGGTGGTTGAACACGTTGAGGGAGCCGGAAACATAGATTTCCAGGGCGGTGGCGATGTACTGCGCCTCCTTTTCCTCCTGTGACCGCAGGGTGTCGTACAAATCCCCCAGGATGGGCATATTCTCCGGCCTGGGGTCGTTTAGGTAGTCGTTGTAGATCAGGCGCACACAGCGGTCGATGATGGTCTTTTCCACCGGCTTTAAGCCGTCCTTGCCGCCCACGATCAGCTCGCACAGGGAGAGGATGAAGTCAGATTTCAAAGACAGCGGACTTTCATCATCGCTGTAATTGAGGTTCAAATCCATCGGGTTGATGTAGTCGGTGGAGGTGGGCGAAATTTTGATGACCTGCCCGCCGAGGCGCTGGACGAGGGGGAAATACTCCGCCTCCGGGTCGCAGATGATGATGTCGTCGTCAGTGACGAGGAACACGTTGAAAATCTCACGCTTCGCGGAAAAGCTCTTGCCGCTGCCAGGGGTGCCGAGGATGAGGCCGTTGGGGTTTTTCAGGTGTTTCCTGTCCACCATGATGAGGTTGTTACTGAGGGCGTTGAGGCCGCAGTACAGTGCCTCGCGGCCCCGCTGGAACAGCTCCTGCGTGGTGAAGGGGATGAAGATGGCGGTGCTGGTGGTGGTGAGGCTGCGCTGGATATTGATCTGGTTGAGGCCCAGCGGGAGGCTCGACATCAGCCCTTCCTCCTGCTGGAAGTCCAGACGGGTCAGGGCGCAGTTGTATTTCTGCGCGATGGAGCTGGCCTGGAAGGTGTTATTGTCGAGCTGCCGGGGTGTGTCTGCTGTGTTCAAAATAAGGAACGTCAGCAGGAACATCCTCTCGTTGCGGGATTGGAGGTCTTGCAGCAGCTTCTTGGCCTCCGCGCCGTAGGTGGCAAGGTCGGAGGGGATGATGTCCATATCGTATCCGCTGCGCACCGCTTTCTTTTGTTCCTCGATCTTGGACTTGTCCAGGTCGGTGATCTTGCGCTTGATGGTCTTGATGGCCTTGACCTGATCCACGGACTGGATGTGCAGGTTGATGACGAGACTGCTCTCCATGTCGAGGAAGTCGGCCAGCATCCTGTCGTTCAGCTCCGGGGCCAGTATCTGGACGAAGCTGGCCGAACAGAGCTTTTTCCCCATCCGGCACAGCCTGCCGTTGGGGAACGCAAAGGAACTGGGGGCGATGAAGTCCTTGGTGGAGAGGCCGGTGGGGGCCAGCCAGTCCCACGAAAAGGCGAAAGGCTCCGGCTCGTCCATACGGAAAATGTCGTGCAGCAGCTTCAGGCGATCCATGCCGTTCATGGGCTGCGCCTGGACGCCGAGGCGCTTGAAATTGTTGAGGATGTCGGTCTCAATGCGCTCCAGCCGGTGCTTGGCGGCGCGGAAACTGTCCGCCTCCACGCCGAAGGTCAGGTACTTGGTCTTGATAAGCCCATTATTGCCCTTGGCAAGCTGGTTCTGGAGCATATCGGTGTACTCCTGCCGGATGCTGTCAAATTCATCGTTCTGCGGCGGGATGGTGATGCTCCGGGCGAAGCTGTCCTTTGTGGCCGAGAGGTTTAAGAACGAGAGCTGCACCGTCACGGAGCTGTCGAAGTAGTTGAGGAAGTCGCACCATGCGTCAAAGATGGCCGTCTTGTCCTCATTCTGGTTGAGCTGGTAGTTGATGTCCTGGAACTGGACGGTCTTGGTGTAACGGGTATCCGTCACCCGGCAGATGCCGTCCGGCCACATCCGCTGATAGGGGATGCTGTCCTGCGCCGATTTCTGTTTCTTATCCGTCCTGTTCGCCTTTGCGATGGCGGCCTTGATCCGCCTCTTTTCGTCGCAGGACAGCTTTCTTGCTGTTGACAATACGGTATACCTCCTTGTCTAACTGTGCCTGCCGCTCCAGGGCGGCGTAGAAATTATTGGTCTGGTACGGGCGCTCCTTGGGCCGGAGGAACAGGACGCGGGCCATATTGCCCAGCACCACCTCCAGCGGCTGCCCGTTGCGCTCATACATGGCCAGCAGAAAGGCCGGGAGCATGGCAAGCACCATGATGAGCGCCGCCGCGCTCACGCCTACCGGCCCTTTGAGCAGAAAGAAAAGCGGAACGCCGACCAGCGCCCCGCCGCCGAAACAGACGAGCTGCCGTTTCGTCAGGTTGAACATGACCTTGGTTTTGATGCGTGTCAGGTCTTTGGGTACGGGTACATAAGCCATAAGTTTTCACCTCCTGCATGGCCTTACGGGGGTCAGTGGGCATTGAACACGCTTTTTGCGAGGCTGCCGGTCTTAAAGAGGGTGAAGCACAGAAGCACCGTATAGCCCATACACGTCCAGATGGCGGCGCTGATCTCCGTGTCCACGGCGATGTTCTGCACCAGCACCGCATAGATGGCCACGCAGACGATGATGAGGAACGCCTGGAAGCCCAGGGCGAACAGGGAGCGCAGGTAATTCTGCCCCATGCCGCCCCATTCCTTGCCCAGCATGGTCGCCATCGGTATGGGGGCGACGGAGGTGACAAGGTATATCTCGATCATGCGGCCATACACGATGATGAAGATGCAGATGGTGAGCGCCCACATGGTAATGCCCACAAAGAGGGACTGGAACCACAGGCCGAACAGCGGTCCGATGTCCATGTCCATCAGGCGGGTCTCCAAGTCCACCACCACGCTGGAGATGTCGATGGAGGTGTCCCCGATGATGACGCCCGCCGCGTTGTTTACCACGCCCTGCGCCACATCGAACACGCCCATGACGATGTTCCATGTATTCGTCACGATGAGGATGGCGCAGGCGGTTTTGAATACCCATTTGAAGAACATCCAGGTATCCACGTCATTGAGGTTGTTCTTGTCGGTGATAAGCTGGATCAGCTCCAGCGTCATCACAAAGGCGAGGATCACGCCCGCGATGGGCAGCACCACCGTTTCCGACAGGCTGCGGATCATGGAATAGATGCCACCGTTCCATGCCTGCGGGGTAGTCCCCACCTGACCGGCGATCTCGGCAACCTTCTGGTTCACGTTGTCGAACATCCCCGAAAGGTTTGAAATGATACCGCTGACCAAAATCTCCTTGATCCAGTCGGTGATCCATTGGATTATCAAGTGGGGCCTCCTTTCCCAAGCCCTCCCGCACGGGGCGGGAGGGCCTGGAGGTTGTTACTGGCCGTTGTGTTCGGTCTGCCCCAGGGCATTAACCGAACAGGCCGGAGAGCAGCGGAACGAGGGTCGCGCCGATCAGGGCAACGCCGCCGCCAGCCATGAGCTG
>Ga0129307_1001343_pt1 | contig 26870 bp, 24 predicted proteins | sample P1105metagenome_FD_94437 | JGI IMG/M metagenome (GOLD analysis project Ga0129307, IMG submission 94437) | Capybara group fecal microbial communities from Wisconsin, USA - P1105 metagenome | ecosystem: Host-associated > Mammals > Digestive system > Large intestine > Fecal | place: USA: Wisconsin...
GGTGGCGATAGCTAAGGGGATCCACCTGTTCCCATGCCGAACACAGCAGTTAAGCCCTTATACGCCGAAAGTACTCGACTGGAAACGGTCCGGGAGGATAGGGAGCTGCCGGTTAGGAGAAAAGGACTGGGAAGAAATGAGAAATTCATTTCTTCCCAGTCCTTTTTGTTACTGGTCAACGGTCATTGGTCACTGGACAAGTGACAAGCAACAGCCCCTCGTTTTTTATTTGTTGGCCATCTTCACCAAACTCAGCATCACCGGCACTTCCGTCAGGACACCTACGGTGGTGGCCAGGGCTGCGGGGCTGGTGACTCCGAACAGGGCAATGGCGACGGCTACGGCCAGTTCGAAGAAATTGGAGGCTCCGATCATGCCTGCCGGAGCTGCAATTTGGTGAGGAAGGTGGAGAAATTTACTGGCACCATAGGCAAGGGCAAAGATCAGATAGGTCTGGAGCACCAGGGGAATGGCGATCAGCAGGATATGGAAGGGATTGGACAGGATTACCTGGGCCTGGGAGCTGAAAATGATCACCAGGGTCAGCAGCAGCCCCCAGGTGGTCGCCTGGTCGAATTTGTGGATGAATACCTGATTGAAATACGCTTCGCCCTTCTGCCGGATCACTGTCATCCGGGTCAGGATGCCGCCTGCCAGGGGAATCACCACAAACAGGAAAATGCTCAGGAACAGGACGCTGTAGGGGACGGTTACGTGGGATACACCCAGGAGAAACTTTACAATGGGGACAAAGGCCGCCAGGATGATCAGATCATTGGTGGCCACCTGGACCACTGTATAGGCCGGATCCCCTTTGGTCAGGGTACTCCACACAAAGACCATGGCAGTGCAGGGGGCCGCGCCCAGGAGAACGGCTCCTGCCAGGTACTGGGTGGCCAGATCCTGAGGAATGAAGGCATGGAAAACATGGAAAAAGAAGAAGGCCGCCAGGGCGTACATGGTGAAGGGTTTGATCAGCCAGTTGGTGATCCAGGTGACAAAGAGCCCTTTCGGGTGTCGGCCAACTTCCCGGATGCTCTGGAAATCCACCTTCATCATCATGGGATAGATCATGATCCAGATCAGGATAGCAATGGGGATGAAAATCCCGTCAATCTGGAGCCGGTCCAGGAAACGGGGAACAGCGGGCAGGAAATGGCCTACCAGCACACCGGCCACCATACAGAGAAAGACCCAAAGAGAAAGATACCGCTGGAACGGGCTGATGCCCGAGTTTTTTTCTGATGACATAGAATCGACTCCTTATAACTTATTAAATTTATAGATTTAAATTCATCAATATATTAAGGCAAAAATAATCACCGGCAGCGGGAGCACTGGCAGTCATCAGGCTCTGCGGCGGTCCTTTCCTGGAACAGCTCCTGGAGCAGGGCCTCCAGTTCTCCGGCAGCCTGGTGGTTCAGGGTATAGTAGACCCATTTGCCTTCTTTCCGGCCAGTGACAAAGCCTGCTTCGCACAGGATCTTCATATGATGGGAAAGGGTGGGCTGGGACAGATGGAGGTTTTCCAGCAGCACACAGGCGCACCGTTCACCCCGCTGGAGCAGTTCCAGGATGTGGAGCCGATTTTCATCGGCCAAAGCCTTGAACAGGCGGGCCGTTCTCCCAAGATTTTCCATAACCCAGCCTCCTTTCATATTGATAAATTTAAATCTGTTAGCTGTAGTATAGGATGTTTTCGGGAGGGTGTCAAGGTTGCTTTTTGTATTCCAGGCAAGTATACTGTTTCCGTATAAAAAATGATGACTACAAAGTATTTGTATTGTGCTGCAGAATCTTTTATGCTATAGACAGGCAAGTACAGAACAGAAGGAGTGAACAATAGGGTGAAAAGGAACGTTTCCATAAAAAAGAGCCGGATCCTGGTGGGGATCCTGGTGCTGCTGGGCGCTGTGCTGGCGGGTACGTGGCGGTTTTCCCCCTGGTTCCGGACCTGGGCCCGGGGCAAGGCGGATCAGGCCCGGAGTGCAGCCATCCATTATGACCTGCTGGACCAGGTGGAAGCCCGGAATATCCGGCAGGTAATGACGGCGGATCCCTCCCGGAGCCGGATGATCATGTGGCAGTCAGATTATGAAGTCAGGGATCCGGTGTTGGAATACCGGCTGACCGGGAGCGAAGGAGTACTGATTGCCCCGGTAAAGAGTGAAAAGTTTTCCGATGGAGGGAAAGACACCTGGATCCATCAGGGGGAACTGAAGGGACTGGAACCGGGCAAAGCCTATGAATACCGGGTCCGTGCCGGGAAAAAGGCTACGAAATGGATGGCGCTGAAAGCTTTTTCCGGAAACACCTTCAAGGCCCTGATCTTCCCGGATTCCCAATCAGCGGATTACAGCGTGTGGAAGGCCACGGCCCAGCCTGCCTGGGAGCGGAACCAGGATGCCAGTTTCTTTGTGAACATGGGGGATCTGGTGGACAACGGAGAAGACAGCAGCCAGTGGAACGCCTGGTTCGGGGTGGTGGAACCTATGGCGGAGAAAATCCCTGTGGCTCCTATCATGGGGAACCATGAGACCTATGACCTCAATTGGAAGGTGCGGATGCCGGAAGGGTATCTCCACCGGTTCTCCCTGCCGGACAATGGCCGGGAAAAATATAGGAATCAGTTCTATTCCTTTACCGTAGGGGATGTACATTTCGTGGTGCTCAACACCCAAAACACGGAGCTGAAAGAGTGGGAACCTGATCTGACACGAGACCAGCAGGAATGGTTCCAGGAAGACATGGCTCGGAACCGGAAAAACTGGAACATTGTCCTGATGCACAAGGATCCCCTCCAGTATGGGTTCAATCCGGAAACCCGGCCGGGACGGGAGCGGGCAGAAGGTTTTTCAGAAGAAGGACGGGAATGGATGCCCCTCTTCGACCAGTATGGGGTGGATCTGGTGCTCAGCGCCCATCTCCACACCTACCGGAACCGGGGAAGGATCTATGACTTCCAGCGGGCGGACCGGGGCCCTGCCTATGTGATCACCGGGGTGGCCGGGGATGTCCGGTACCCCGGCCTCTGGAAGCGTCATCCCCTGGATCTGACCGTGGCACCCCAGCCGGAAACGGACAATTATCTGGTACTGGAAAAGAAGGAAGATTCCCTGGAAATCCAGTGCTTCCTGCCGGACGGAACCCTGGTGGATACGGTGACGGTGGGGAAGAGTGAAGAGTGAAGAGTGCAGAGGGATAAGGGAAGAGTCTGGGAAAGGAGGGAAGGTGCGGATGGTGCATTTTGACGGAAAAGCCTATGACTGTCCCTTTGATTGTTTCATGGCGGTCCTGAAGGGGAAGTGGCGGACGGACCTGCTGCTGGCCCTGGCCACCCATCCCTGCCATTTCCGGGAACTCCAGCGGACCCTGGAAGGCATCAGCGCCAAGGTCCTGACGGAGAATCTGCGGATTCTGGAGCGGAACCATCTGGTGGAACGGAGAGAACAGGATGCTCCTTCCGGAATGGTGGAATACCGTCTTTCGCCAGGAGGAAAACAGCTTGTCCAGGTCATGGAGCAGATCAATCAGTGGGTGGACCGCTGTTTGGGATGAAAAGAGAGGGATGTTGCACGTAAACTGCAACATCCCCTTTGTCTAGGGGCAGCAAAGCTGCCCGTCACTGGTCACTTGTCACTGGCTGAAGGATAAAATTTGCAAGCAAATTTTTGAATGTACAAAATCGGTTTTTTTACTGATAAAATCATTGTTTCTATTTTTCGTACATCCTTGGTTTTATATTATCTGGGGAACCCGCAGCCCGGGTTCCTTCCAGTGTCTAGTGCCAGAGACAAGTGACACCAAAAGAGGGGCTGTTGCATGAGCAAGAGCCCCTCTTTTTTAAAACATAGTATTGTTGTTTTCCGCTTTTTCCGGGATGTCCTGGATTACATCCCAGTGTTCCACGATCTTTCCTTTTTTGATCCGGAAAATGTCCACGGCCGCCTGGCCGCGGTCCTGGGGATTCAGTTTGATGTGGTTGTGGATGAAAACCAGATCCCCATCCGCACCCATGTGTTTGATTTCCGCGCTGCTTTTCGGGAATTCCTTCAGGAATCCGGTGACCCCTTCCTTAAAAGCCTGTTTCCCGTCTTTGAAGCCAGGGTTGTGCTGGATATAGTGGTCGTCCGTCAGTTGGTCAATGACTTCCGTATGGTGTTCATTGAAAATCTGGTTCCAGAAATAAGCAGCCAGCTCCTTGTTGCTTTTGAAATGGGGGGCGGCGCCTGCAACGCCCGGCAGCATCCCGCACAGCAGCAGTCCCAGGGACAGGGTGAGTAATTTTTTCTTCATCATAGCAAACAGCCTCCTTTGTTTTGGTTAGCTTACCATAACTAGTGAAGAAATAAAAGAAGGTACTTTCAGGTAACTGCCTGCCTTTCGGGAATCCTGACACAGGAAGGGGCGCGGGAAGAGTGCAGAGGCGGGGCTTTCATGATATAATAAAAATTCAATAGAAGATAAGGGGGAGAACTCCATGAAAATGAAATTCACCAAAATGCATGGCTGCGGCAATGATTATGTCTATGTGGATTGTATGGATCGGATGCTGCCCAATCCGGAGAAAATTTCGGAATACATCAGTCCACGGCGGTTTGGCATTGGGTCTGATGGGCTGATCTGCATCTGTCCTTCAGAAAAAGCTGATTTTCGGATGCGGATGTTCAATCTGGATGGATCGGAAGGGAAAATGTGCGGGAACGGGTCCCGGTGCATCGCCAAATATGTCTATGACAAAGGCTTGACCCAGAAGGATACCATCACCCTGGAGACGCTGGGAGGCATCAAGACCATCCAGATGACGGTACAGGATGGCAAAGTGGTCCTGGCGGAAGTGGATATGGGGAAAGCTGATACACAGGTATCTTCTTTGCCCATGGATTGGCCGGCAGGGACTTGTGTGGATCAGCCTGTGACGTTCACCCGGCCGGATGGCACGTCTTTGACAGTCCGGGGAACTGCAGTCTCCATGGGAAATCCTCATTTTGTCTGCTTCGTGGAAGATGTGGAGACAGCCCCGGTGGAAGCCGTGGGACGGATCATTGAAAATTCACCCCTCTTTCCTGAAAGGACCAATGTGGAATTTGTCCAGGTGGTGGATGGAAACTATGTGAAGTTCCGGGTCTGGGAACGGGGCAGCGGAGAAACCTGGGCTTGCGGTACGGGAGCCTGTGCTGTAGGGTATACCTGCGTGGTCCTGGGGAAAGCGGGAATCCGCGGTCAATTCTTGAAAGTGGAAGCCAAAGGGGGCATGCTCCAGGTCCGTATCGGGGAAGACGATGCGGTGACATTGAAGGGGCCTGCCACTACGGTCTATGAAGGGGAAATCGAGATTCCGGAAGAAATTTTGGAAGAAAAGTTGAAATAATTGACATTCCTCTGAGCCTACTTTACAATAAATAAAGGTTCCACAGGGGAATACATCGTTTTGCATTAAAGGAGAATCAGATATGGCCTTAGTGAATGGAAATTTTGCAAAGTTGAAGGAAAGCTACCTGTTTGCAGATATTGCTGCACGGGTAAGGGCTTTCAGTGAAGCACACCCAGAAAAGAAAATCATCAAGATGGGCATTGGAGATGTAACGCTCCCGTTGGCCCCCTCCGTCATCGCTGCCATGGCAAAGGCTGTGGAAGAAATGGGACATAAAGAAACCTTCAGAGGGTATGGTCCGGAACAGGGCTATGGATTCCTTCAGGAAGCCATCCAGAAATATTACGCCCGGCATGGCGTTGAACTGGATGTCAAGGAAATCTTCGTCAGTGACGGGGCTAAGAGCGACTGCGGCAACATTACGGATCTGTTCGATGACAGCAATGTGGTCCTGGTCCCGGATCCGGTGTATCCGGTCTATGTGGATACCAATGTGATGCGGGGCCGTAAGATCCTGTACATGAACGGTACCCCAGAAAATGGGTTCCTGCCCATGCCAGACCCGGCCGTCAAAGCGGACATCATCTATCTGTGTTCTCCCAACAACCCCACGGGGGCTGCCTACAGCAAAGAACAGCTGCAGGAATGGGTGGACTATGCCCGGAAGAATGACGCCATCATCCTGTACGATGCAGCCTATGAATCTTTCATCACGAACCCGGATGTACCTCGGAGCATTTTTGCTATCCCAGGAGCTAAGGATTGTGCCATTGAACTGTGCTCCTTCTCCAAGACCGCTGGATTCACCGGTACCCGCTGCGGATATACCGTAGTACCGCTGCAGCTGACCCGGAAGACCCCGGAAGGCCAGGAACTGAGCCTGAACAAAATGTGGCTCCGCCGCCAGACTACCAAGTTCAACGGCGTGAACTATATTGTCCAAAGAGGAGCGGAAGCCGCCATGTCTCCCGTGGGCGAAAAGGAATGCGGCGAAATGCTGGCCTACTATCGGGAAAATGCCCGGATGATGATGGAAACCTTCGATAAGAAAGGATACACCTATTATGGAGGTGTCTATTCTCCCTATGTGTGGGTGAAATGCCCCAACGGCATGGGCAGCTGGGACTATTTCGACCATCTGCTGAACGACCTGGCCATCGTAGGGACTCCTGGCGCCGGTTTCGGCACCATGGGCGAAGGCTATCTGCGGCTCAGTGCGTTCGGGACCCACGAAGGCACCAAAGAAGCCATGGAACGGATCGAGAAAGATAATATCTGATATACGGAAAGGATGGATTGGATATGAAAAAAATCATCATGATGCTGACGGCAGTCCTGTCTCTAGGTATGGCCAGCCTGGGCTTTGCCAGCCCGGCCAGCGACCTGCTGGCCCAGGAAGAAGCAACGACGACGAAGGTCTTCGGACTGCTCCAGGGCAAGGGACAGCTGGCAGAAGTTTCCACCGGATTCTCTCCGGCTCTCCAGAAGAATTTCACGGCAGCTGCTCTGGCTAATATGAAAAAGGGCGTGACGGAAGAACTGGGCGGCATCAGCAACCTGAAGCTGGTCCGTCTGGATAAATTCATGGATGGTGACCGCCTGATCTATATCGGCGATGCCAAAAAAGCCCCTAATGTGCAGGTGACCTTTGTCTTCAGTGTCAAAGGCAAGAAGGCAGAACTCCAGGCGCTGAACATGATCCCTGTAGAAGTGAAGCAGGTCAAGAACAACCAGGCAAAATAATAGGTGCCGCCTACGCGGCACCGGTCACGAGTCTCGGGCCAAAGGAAAGGTGCTGTGAAAAAATGAAAAATCATTTTTTCACAGCACCTTTTTGGTCACTGGTCAACGGGCACTAGTCACTGGCCGATGGAAAGAACCCGTGGCTGACGGGTTCTTTCGAATAAAAAGCAGGACTGTACTTTTCTTTTCATCCTTTGCTTATCTTGAGTTCTTCTGGAGAGGTAAGGACAAGTCAAAGGCACGTCCGAGCCAGTATCATACAATGAAAGGCAGCCACAGCCCGGCTGCCTTCCTTCGTCCAGTGACCTGTGACAAGAGACCAGTGACGGGGGGGTGTGAATTTTTCACACCCCCCTTTACCGTATCGTCTTCAGTTCCGTCCAATATTTGTCGTATAGGGTAATCCCATCCCCGATGTCGTGGAGCCATTCACCCTCTTTTAGATGGGTGATGGCGGTGTTCAACATGGGGTCTTCCAGATATTCCTTGGAATGGTATTGCCGGGCATTGCTGTTGGGATCGTTGTAGCCGATGGCTTCATAGTTCTTGGCGCTGATTTCCGGATCGAACAGGAAATTGATGAATTTCTCTGCCAGGTCTTTGTGTTTGGCTCCTTTGGGGATGGCCAGGGTATCGGCCCAGACCAGAGTCCCTTCCTTGGGAATCACAAAGCCCAGGTTGGGATTCTCCTTGTAGCTGAAGGAGGCATCCCCGGACCACATGGCCCCGATCCAGCCTTCTTCGGCGATGAATTTCTGCTTGAGGCCGTCCGTATCGTAGGCCAGGATATTGGGGACCAGTTTTTCCAGATCCTGGAAGGCTTTTTTCAGTTGTTCCGGATCAGTGGAATTATTGGACCATCCGTTTTTCTTTAGCGCCATGCCGATGACTTCCCGGCTGTCGTTGAGGAGGATGACCCTTCCCTTGTATTCCGGATCCCATAGATCATCCCAGGAAGTGGGCGGGTTCTTCACATACTTCTTATTGTAGACGATGCCCGTCATCCCCCAGGTGTAGATTACGGAGTATTCTCCCGTAGGATCGAACTGGGGATGCTGGAGATTGTCCATCATGTTCTTCGTATTGGGGATGGCTTCTTTGTCCAGCTTTTCCAGCAGGTGGAGCTTGATCATGGTGGAGACCATGTAGTCGGAAGGCTGGATCAGATCATACTGGGCCCCGCCGGCCTGGAGTTTGGCCAAGAGCTCTTCATTGTTGGCGAAAACGTCATAGTTGACTTTGCAGTGGTATTTTTTTTCAAAAGCCTTGATGACTTCCGGGTCAAAATTGTCCGCCCAGCTGAACAGGTTCAGGACCTGCTTCCCTTCTTCCGGCTGTTTTTTCTCTTCACCGCAGCCGGCGGTCATGAGCAGCAGGAGAGTTACAAAGAGGCAGCACAGCCATTGGATCTTTTTCACACAGCATCAGTCCTTTCGGGAAGAATGATAGCCCCGCTTCTGCAGCAGCTGGGAGACTACCACCAGGGAGATGGTGACCAGCATCATGCAGGTGGAGAGGGCGTTGATCTGAGGAGAGATCCCTCTCTTGACCATGGCGTAGATGTAAAGGGGCAGAGTGGTGGAATTGGGACCGGCCACAAAGAAGCTGATGACGAAATCATCGATGGACAGGGTGAAAGCCATCAGGGCACCGGCTACGATCCCCGGCAGGATCATGGGAAAGGTCACATACCGGAAGGCCTGCCAGGGAGTGGCGTACAGATCGCTGGCCGCTTCCTCCAGATCCTGCCGGCAGCCTTCCAGCCGGGCGCCTACGGTGATGATCACGAAAGAGATGCAGAAGGTGATGTGGGCAATGATCAGGGTGGGCCGCCCCAGGGGAATCCCCACCTGGGAAAAGAGCACCAGCAGGGAAAGGCCCATGACGATTTCCGGGATCAGGATGGGCAGGTACAGCAGGCTGTTGATCAGCAGCTTGCAGCGATACTGGTAGCGGTGGAGGGCCAGGGCGGCCAGGGTGCCCATGACCGTAGTGACCACGGTGGTAATGGCAGCAATCAGCAGGCTGTTGCCCAGGGCTTCCAGGACCCGGTCATTGTGGAGCAGGGAAATGTACCATTTGAGGGTAAATCCGGTCCACACGGCGTTGATCCGGGAATCATTGAAGGAATACAGGGAAAGGATCAGGAGAGGCAGGTACAAAAAGGCCAGGATGGCCAGGGAATAAGCCACCAGAGTGGCACTACGCCAGTTTTTCTTCATGATGCTTTCCTCCTTTCTGGGCTTCCAGGGCCTTGTAGTACAGGATGATCATCACCAGGGACAAAAGTGCCAGGATGATGGAAAGAGCGGAGCCAAAGGGCCAGTCCCGTGCTGCCAGGAACTGGTTCTGGATTACATTGCCCATGAGGGAACTTTTGGCTCCGCCCATGATGTCAGGCACCACGAACATCCCCAGGGAGGAGATGAAAACCAGGATGGATCCAGCTGCCACTCCCGGCAGGGTCAGCGGCAGGGTGATCTTCCAGAAAGCGGTGAAGGGAGAAGCCCCCAGGTCGCTGGCTGCTTCCAGCAGCCGTTTGTCCATCTGTTCCAGGGAAACGTAGATGGGCAGGACCATGAAGGGAAGCAGACCGTAGACCATCCCCAGGAGGACGGCGGTATTGTTGTACAGCAGTCCCAGAGGTTTCTCGATGAAGCCGAAATGGAGCAGGAAGGTGTTGACAAGCCCTTGGGCCCGGAGGATGATGACCCAGGAATAGGAACGGATCAGGAAGTTGATCCAGAAAGGGATCATCACCAGGATGATCCCGGCCTGCTGCCATTTTTTGGGCAGGATCATGGCAATGGTATAGGCAACCGGGTATCCCATGGCAAAAGTCCAGAGGGTGGTGACAAAAGCAGTGCCCAGGGTGAAGACGAAGATCTTCAGGTACAAGGGTTCCAGGAAACGGAGATAGTTGGCCAGGTTCCATTGGAAGACCACCTGGCCATAGGCCGTGCGGGAGGCAAAGGAAACCACCACCACAATCAGGAGCGGCAGGGCAAAGAAAAGCCCCAGCCAGCCCATAGCTGGCAGTACCAGCAGTTTCCCCCGCTTCATTTCGTCACCTGGACACCGTCTTGGGTGTTCCACCAGATCCCTACCCGGTCTTCCACGGACCATTTCCGATAGTCTTCATAATATTGGTAGGCTGTGACCATTTCCCGGGAATCATCCAAGCGGATGAACAGTTTGTCGAAGGTCCCGCAGAATAGGATCTGCTCGATGGTCCCGGTGTAGAAAGGTTTTGTGCCCTGGTTTTCCCTGCCGTCCAAGGCACACACATTGATGAACTGGGGCCGCACGGACAGCAGCCGGCTGTCATCATCTGGAAGAGGGAAAAAGTTATTTTCCCCGATGAAGCTGGCAGCGAACCGGCTCCGGGGATACTGATAGATCCTGGCCGGAGGATCATCCTGTTCGATCCGGCCTCCGTTGACGATGATGACCCGATCGCTCATGGTGAGGGCTTCTTCCTGATCGTGGGTGACGTAGATGAAAGTGATGCCCAGCCGCTGCTGCAGATTCCGCAGTTCCAGCTGCATGGTCTTCCGCAGTTTATAGTCCAGGGCACCCAATGGTTCGTCCAGCAACAGGACTTTGGGGTTGTTGACCAGGGCACGGGCAATGGCCACGCGCTGCTGCTGTCCGCCGCTCATCTGTTGGGGTTTCCGGTACCGGAGCGCTTCCAGCTGGGTCAGCTGCAGTACATCGGCGATCCGTTTCTGCTGTTCTTTGCGGGGGACTTTCTTCATCAGCAGCCCGAAACGGATATTTTCTTCCACTGTCATATGAGGGAAAAGGGCATAGTGCTGGAACACCATGTTCACATCCCGTTTATAGGGCGCCAGTTGGGTGACATCTTCGTTGTCCAAAAAAATATGGCCCGCCGTGGGCGTTTCCAGACCGGCAATCATGCGCAGCATGGTGGTCTTCCCGCAGCCGGAGGGGCCTAAAAGGGTTACGAATTCCCCGTCGCAGATAGTCAGATTGAGGGTGGGGATGATCAGTTCTCCTTCAAATTCCTTGGTGATCCCCACCAGACGGATCATTTCTTTCATCTTTGATTCTCACGACCTTTCTTAGGTTTGCAATTCAATTATTATAGCATGTTTCCCCTTCCAGGCATACAGAAAAAAGTTGCTGTTTCCAGGAGGGGAAAAGGAGATGCTCAAAGAAAAACTTGCTTTTTTGGCTGTCTTATAGTATACTAGCAAGGCTGAATGTGAATTTGGCACTACCGCCCGGAGAGGTTCCGAAAAACTCCGGAAGGAGTTACCGTATTCGGCGAGTCTTGGAATGAGGGAGGTGCAGAATATGTACGCTATTATCCGTACAGGTGGCAAACAGTACCGCGTCAGCGAAGGCGATGTACTGAACGTTGAAAAACTGAACGTTGAAGAAGGCCAGGAAGTCGTTTTTGACGAAGTCCTGACGGTTGTCAACGATGGCGATGTGAAAGTAGGGGCTCCTACCGTAGCCGGCGCTAAAGTGACCGCTAAGGTTGCTAAACAGGGCAAAGCCGATAAGATCTTTGTTTTCAAATACAGAGCAAAATCCAACTATCGGAAACGCCAGGGTCATCGTCAGCCTTTCACCCAGGTTGAAATCACTTCTATCGAAGCATAAGCCATGATTGCCGTAGATATCTACTACAATCGGCATGGCCGGATCAGGCGGTACAGAGTATCGGGACATGCGGAGTACAGCCCGGAAGGGTTCGATGAAGTATGTTATGCTGTATCACTGAATACCCAGGTGGCCGCCAATGGCCTCAATGAAGTGCTCCATCGGAAGGTGGATTACACCATTGACCAGGAAGACGGCAGCCTGGCGGTAAGACTGGTGGATGAGCCGGATGCAAAGACGGATGCAGTCCTCAAGACCATGGTCTGCGGCCTGCGCCATCTCCAGAAGACGTATTCCCAGGATTACCTTTTGATCAAGGAACACAGGAGGTGAACATCGTGTTCGAATTAATCCTTCAATTACACGCTCATAAGAAAGGGTCCGGTTCTACCCACAACGGCCGTGACTCCAACGCACAGCGCATGGGGACCAAAGCCCATGACGGTCAGCTGGTAACCGCAGGTTCCATCATCGTCCGTCAGCGCGGCACCCGTTTCCACATGGGCCAGAACGTTGGCATGGGTAAAGACTACACCATCTATGCAAAAGTAGCCGGCAAGGTTGCTTTCGAAAGATGGGGCAAAGATCGTCGTACGATCAGCGTTTACCCGGTGGAAGCCGAAGCGTAAAGAGCAAGAGGGCTGTCGTTTAGCGGCAGCCCTCTTTTTACGGAAAATCGGAGGAACGGTAATGGACGAGACCATGCGGGAACAGGTGAGGGCCTTTGCTGCCCAGGGCCTGAAAAGCCTGGAACAGGAAGATTTGCCGGATGTACAGGGCAGCCTGGTACTGACCTGTGAGGCCCTGCGGGACCGGAAGAAGGCGGAAGGAAGCTGCAACCAGGCAGAATTGGACGAGTTGGATCGAGTGCTCTTGGCATTGGAAGACTCTCCGAAACTGGCGGCCAATGCCCGGGACTCCCTCCTGGATCTGGAGGGGATCCGATGCTATCTAAGCGGCCGGTTCCTGATTTTTTATCGGTTCAATTCCAACTATGGACTGGTCACAGTGATCCGTTTGGCCTTGGATCATCCAGAATGGAATGGGCTGGTCAGGGATGGAAAGAAATTCCGTTAAAAATTCACATAAAGTTTACATGTTAAAATGGAAAAAAGCCATATTATATGATATAATTATCGTCCATGAAGTTTGCTAAAGCAGGATATATAGGTTTCGCGAGTGCTCAGTGGTTGGACATCGCGTTCCCGCTCAAGTGAGGAGAGGAGCACGAAATGCTGACTGAGAGACATTGCAGGATACAAGGCTGATCAATCTTGATTGTGTTGACTGCCTTGTTTTTTTTGTGTAATAGATTCTTAGTACTTTCTTCGAATACCTGCCTAGAGAAAAGGAGTGAGAGACCACATGTTTAAGCCGGTACATAATGGCGACCGCATCCGGTACAGTTATGCGCGGATCAAAGAAGTCCTGAAAATGCCTCATTTGATCGACCTGCAGAGAAAATCTTATGAGTGGTTCATAAGAGAAGGGCTGCACGACGTTTTCAAGGATGTTTCTCCCATCAAGGATTTTACGGATAACCTGGAACTGAGTTTTGAAAACTTCACCATTGGGGACCCTAAGTATGACATCGAGACCTGCAAGGAAAAAGATGCCACCTATGCAGCACCCCTGAATGTAGATGTCCGTCTGCTGTATAAGGATACGGGAGAAATCAAGGAATCCACTGTTTTCATGGGGGACTTCCCTCTGATGACCGATACCGGGACCTTCGTCATCAACGGGGCGGAACGGGTCATCGTCAGCCAGCTGGTCCGGTCTCCTGGAGTCTATTATGCCAAGGACATGGATCCCATGGGGAAATTCCTCTATGGGACCACGGTGATCCCCAACCGGGGCGCCTGGATCGAATATGAAACCGACCTGAACGACATCATCTATGCCCGTGTAGACCGGACTCGGAAATTGCCGGCCACGGCACTGCTCCGGGTCATGGGGCTGCCTACCAATGATGATATCATCCGGACTTTCGGAGAACATCCTTTCCTGGTAGCGACTCTGGCCAAGGATACCACCAAGAATGAAGATGATGCCCTGCTGGAAATCTACCGGAAACTGCGTCCGGGCGAACCGGCTAACCTGGAAAATGCCGCCCAGCTGATCAAGAATATCTTCTCTGACAATCGGCGGTATGACCTGGCCAATGTGGGACGCTATAAAGTCAATAAGAAACTGGGCTGGCGCCAGCGCCTCCTGGGCAAGGAACTGACTTCCCCCATCGCTTTCGAAAATCCTGACGGCAGCCAGGGCGAAGTGGTCCTGCCGGCCGGCACCATCATCGGGGATGAAGAAATCGATAAAATCGAGCAGAGCGGTGTTTACAGCCAGCCCGGCTATGCGGAAGTCTGGGTGAAATACCAGGAAAAACCGGAGCGCATCATCGTGACCAAAGATATCGATGCTTCTGTCCGGGTCATCACTCCGGCTGACGTGATCGCTTCCTTTGCTTATCTGCTGAACGTGATCGACGGCATGGAAGGCAAGGACGATATCGACCATCTGGGCAACCGGCGTGTTCGCTGCGTAGGGGAACTGCTCCAGAACCAGTTCCGGATCGGCCTGAGCCGTATGGAACGGGTGATCCGGGAACGGATGACTCTCCAGGATGCCGATGTGATCACGCCCCAGGCATTGATCAATATCCGTCCAGTGGTGGCCGCCGTGAAGGAATTCTTCGGGAGCAGCCAGCTGTCCCAGTTCATGGACCAGAACAACCCGCTGGCGGAACTGACCCATAAACGCCGTCTGTCCGCTCTGGGGCCTGGCGGTCTGTCCCGGGAAAGAGCCGGCTATGAAGTCCGTGACGTGCATGTTTCCCACTACGGCCGTATGTGTCCTATCGAAACCCCTGAAGGTCCGAACATCGGTCTGATCGGGTCTCTGGCCGCTTACGGGGTAGTGAACCGGTACGGTTTCATCGAAACTCCTTACCGGAAAGTGGATAAGAAGACCTGCAAAGTCACCAATGAAATCGTCTACATGACAGCAGACGAAGAAGACAACTACATCGTGGCACAGGCCAACGAACCCTTGAATGATGACGGGACCTTCGTCAACAGCCACGTAACCTGCCGGGAACGGAACGACGTACTCTCTATTCCGCCCAGCCGGGTAGATTTCATGGACGTATCCCCAAAACAGGTTATGTCCATCGCTGCAGCCCTGATTCCTTTCCTGGAAAACGACGATGCCAACCGTGCTCTGATGGGGGCTAACATGCAGCGGCAGGCAGTGCCTCTGCTGAACCCCAAAGCTCCTGTGGTCGGGACCGGGATGGAATACAAAGTGGCTGTGGACTCCGGGGTCTGCATCCTGGCCAAACACGCCGGGACGGTAAAATACGTCAGCGGCGACAAGATCATCGTCACCCGTGCCGACGGCGCTGGTGTGGATGAATATAACGTACTGAAATTCAAACGTTCTAACCAGAGCACCTGCGTGAACCAGCGCCCCATCGTATTCAAAGGGGACAAGGTGGAAGAAGGCCAGGTGTTGGCTGACGGTCCTGCTACGGATCACGGCGAACTGGCCCTGGGCCGCAACGCCATTGCCGCCTACATGCCCTGGGAAGGCTATAACTACGAAGACGCCGTACTGCTCAGCGAGGATTTGGTGAAGGAAGACGTCTTTACTTCCATCCATATCGAAGAATACAACTGCGACGCCCGGGATACCAAACTGGGACCGGAAGAGATCACCCGGGATATCCCCAATGTTTCGGAAGAAGCGCTGAAGGATCTGGACGAAGACGGGATCATCCGCATCGGTGCGGAAGTCCGCCCTGGGGATATCCTGGTTGGGAAAGTCACCCCCAAAGGGGAAACGGAACTGAGCGCGGAAGAACGGCTGATCCGGGCCATCTTTGCCGAAAAGGCACGGGAAGTCCGGGACAGCTCCCTTCGGGTACCCCATGGGGAATCCGGGATCATCGTCAGCGTGCAGATCTTCACCCGGGAAAACGGCGATGAACTGCCCCCTGGCGTGAGCAAACAGGTACGGGTCCACATTGTCCAGAAACGGAAGATCAGCGAAGGGGACAAGATGGCAGGCCGTCACGGGAACAAGGGTGTCGTTTCCCGGATCATGCCTCGGGAAGATATGCCGTTCCTGCCCAACGGGGAACCGGTCCAGATCGTGCTGAACCCTCTGGGCGTGCCTTCCCGTATGAACATCGGGCAGATCCTGGAAGCCCATCTGGGCTGGGCCGCCTGTGCCCTGGGGATGCGGATTGAATCCGGAGACCCGAAACTGGCCGGCGAACTGAAGGAAGCCGGCTACGATGTGGATAAATATGGCATGCCGGAAACCGTGGACCATGCAGTGCCCGTGGCAGTGCCCGTGTTCGATTCCGCTCGGGAAGACGATATGGAAAAGACCCTGCAGCTGGCCGGTGTGGATCCCAGCGGGAAGACCACCCTATATGACGGCCGTACCGGGGAACCCTTCGACAACCCGGTCACCGTAGGGTGCATCTATTACCTGAAGCTCCACCATTTGGTCGCTGATAAGATCCATGCCCGTTCCACCGGTCCGTACTCCTTGGTTACCCAGCAGCCTCTGGGTGGTAAAGCCCAATTCGGCGGCCAGAGATTCGGGGAAATGGAAGTGTGGGCCCTGGAAGCTTATGGGGCCGCTTACACCCTGCAGGAAATCCTTACCGTGAAGTCCGATGACGTGGTAGGCCGTGTGAAAGCCTATGAAGCCATTGTAAAAGGCGAGAACATCCCGGAACCGGGTGTGCCTGAATCCTTCAAGGTATTGGTGAAAGAAATGCAGAGCATCGGTCTGGATATCCAGGTACTGGACGAAGACGATGACGAAATCGATCTGGATGACGAAGACGAAGATATCGGAATGGGCGATATTGCCAGAGAACTGGATATGGATATGGCCAATAAGGCTCCCCATACCGCGGCCAATGTAGGGGAAGAGAACCCTGCCCAGAGCGGAGAAGAAGAACTGAGCCCGGATGAAGACCAGCCGGAAGGCAGCGACTTCGATGTGATTGCCGATATCGGGAACATGGATCTGGACGATTCCCATGATGACAGCGATGACAACGGGTCTGATGCAGAGTAGGAAGGAGTGAGTGCTCTTGTTGGACGTAAATAAATTTCATTCTATGAGAATCGGTCTGGCTTCTCCGGAGAAAATCAGAGCTTGGTCCCACGGGGAAGTGACCAAACCGGAAACCATCAACTATAGAACCCTGAAACCGGAACGGGACGGTCTGTTCTGTGAACGGATCTTTGGGCCTACCAAAGACTGGGAATGCCACTGCGGCAAGTACAAACGCATCCGCTATAAGGGTGTGGTCTGCGACAAATGCGGCGTCGAAGTCACCCGCTCCAAAGTTCGCCGTGACCGGATGGGGTCCATCGAACTGGCGGCTCCTGTCTCTCACATCTGGTATTTCAAAGGGATCCCCTGCCGGATGGGGGCCATCCTGGACATCGGCCAGAGAGCCCTGGAAAAAGTCCTGTACTTTGCCAGCTACATCGTCCTGGATCCCGGTGATACCAACTTGACCAAGAAACAGCTGCTCACCGAAGCGGAATACCAGGAAAAACTGGATGAATATGGTCCTACCTTCCGGGTAGGCATGGGGGCAGAAGCCATCAAGGAACTGCTCCATGAAATCAATGTAGAAGAACTGACCAAAGAACTGCGGGCTGCTCTGAAGACCGAAACCAGCCTCCAGAAGAGACGGAACATCGTCCGCCGCCTGGATGTGTGCGAAGCCTTCCTGAAGAGCGGCAACAAGCCGGAATGGATGATCATGGACGTGATCCCGGTCATCCCTCCCGACCTGCGCCCCATGGTCCAGCTGGACGGCGGCCGGTTTGCCACCAGTGACCTGAACGACCTGTACCGCCGGGTCATCAACCGGAACAACCGTCTGAAGCGGCTCCAGGAACTCCAGGCTCCGGATATCATCGTCCGGAACGAAAAACGGATGCTCCAGGAAGCGGTGGATGCCCTCATCGACAATGGCCGTCGGGGTCGTGCCGTAACGGGCCCGGGTACCCGTCCTCTGAAATCCCTGTCCGATATGCTGAAAGGGAAACAGGGTCGTTTCCGTCAGAACCTGCTGGGGAAACGGGTGGACTATTCCGGCCGTAGCGTAATCGTGGTCGGGCCTGAAATGAAGATGCACCAGTGCGGCCTGCCGAAAGAAATGGCCCTGGAACTGTTCAAGCCCTTTGTGATGAAGCGTCTGGTGGAAACTGGCGCTGCCACTAACATCAAGAGCGCCAAACGGATGGTGGAACGGGCCACCAACGCTGTATGGGATGTGCTGGAAGACGTGATCAAAGAACATCCTGTGCTGCTGAACCGTGCCCCGACCCTGCACAGACTGGGTATCCAGGCGTTCGAACCGATCCTGTCCGAAGGCCGGGCCATCAAGCTGCATCCTCTGGTCTGCACCCCTTACAACGCCGACTTCGACGGGGACCAGATGGCTGTCCATCTGCCTCTGTCCGCTGAAGCCCAGGCCGAAGCCCGGGTGCTGATGATGTCTGTCAACAACATCCTGGCTCCCAAAGACGGGAAACCCATCACCGTCCCTACCCAGGATATGGTGCTGGGGGCCTACTACCTGACCATCTTCAAAGATGGAGCTAAGGGAGAAGGCCGCCGGTTCATCAGCTTCGATGAAGCTCGTCTGGCCTATTTCAACCATGTGATCGATCTCCAGGCCCGGATCAAGGTGAAGGTGCCCAATGCGGAAATCTTCCCGGAAACCTCGGATAAAGGGGAAAGCCTGGTCACCACTTCCATGGGGAATATCATCTACAACAGTGAACTGCCTGTAGAAATGCGGTATTACTCCAAACAGGAAGACGGCACCTGGCTCCTGGGCAAATTGATCGATAAGAAGGAACTGGGCCGCCTGGTGGCTAAAGCCCATAAGCTGTACGGCAACTTCGGCACCGCCCGGGTCCTGGATATCGTCAAGAAGCTGGGCTATGATAACGCCTGCAAATCCGGTCTGTCCATCGCCGCTTCCGATATCAAGATCCCGAAAGAAAAGGCTTCCATCCTGGCGGCCGCTGAAAAGCAGGTCGATAAAGTGGAAACCATCTTCAACCGCGGTCTCATGAGCGATGACGAACGGTACCGCAAGGTCATCGCCATCTGGGATAAAGCCACCGAAGACGTGGCCAACGCCCTGATGAAACACACCATGGATCCTTTCAACCCTGTATACATGATGGCCAATTCCGGTGCCCGCGGTAACGTGCAGCAGATCCGTCAGCTGGCTGGTATGCGTGGTCTGATGGCTGACCCTTCCGGCCGGATCATCGACCGTCCTATCAAATCCAACTTCCGTGAAGGCCTGACCATCTTGGAATACTTCATTTCTTCCCACGGTGCCCGGAAAGGTCTGACCGATACCGCCCTGCGTACCGCTGACTCCGGTTATCTGACCCGCCGTCTGGTAGACGTGGCCCAGGATGTCATCGTCCGGGAAGACGACTGCGATGTGACCGGCATGAACCTGGTTCGGGAACGGGCCCGTTTCTGCAAAGCCGTCCTGGGTTCCAGCCAGCACAAGCTGAAGGAATATGTGGTAGGCCGTACCCTGGCTGCCAGCGTGATGGATCCGGAAGACGATTCCATCCTGGCGGAAGCCGATACGGTGGTCAGCGAAGAAGTCTTCGACCGCCTGATGGCAGCCAAGATCCTGGAAATCAGCCTGTATCCGGTTGACGAAGAAAGCAATGAAGAACCGGAAACCCTGGCAATCAACGTGCCGGATGAAAAAGTGAAAGCGGCTTTCCGGGAACATATGACCCACCATTTTCTGGACAAACAGGTGGAAGAAGATATCGTCAATGAGAAGGACGAAGTCCTGGCCAAGGCCGGTGATAAGTTCACCGCTGACGTAATCGAAAAGATCCTGGAAGACGGGACTGTCAAAGAGCTGAAAATCCGGAACAACGAAGTGGATGGGGTCTATGTGGAAGCCATCACTTCCGGGAAGAATAAGAGCACGGTGCTGGAATCCCTCCGGGATCGTCTGGTAGGCCGTACCCTGGCCGAAGATATCACCGACAAAGAAGGCAAGGTCATCTACCATATCAACGATTACATCACCGAAGATATGGCCGATGTAATCGCCGACCTGCGGGAGAAAGTCAAGATCCGTTCTGTACTGACCTGTAAATCCCATTTCGGAGTCTGCCGTGCCTGCTACGGCCGGAACCTGGCTACGGCCAAGAAGGTGGAAGTGGGCGAAGCTGTCGGGACCATCGCTGCCCAGGCTATCGGCGAACCGGGTACCCAGCTGACCATGAGAACCTTCCACACCGGCGGTGTTGCTGGTGCTGATGATATCACCCAAGGTCTTCCCCGTGTCGAAGAATTGTTCGAAGCCCGGAAACCGAAACATCCCGGTATCCTCACGGAAGTGGCTGGTACTGTGGAAATCCAGGAAAAGGAAGAAGGCCGGTTCATCATCATCCATAAGGAAGATGGAACGGATGAATCTTACCATATTCCTTACGGGGCCAAGATCCATGTGGCAGAAGGGGATAAAGTGGAAGTGGGCGACCGCCTCACCGAAGGTTCCCTGAACCCCCATGACATCCTGCGGATCTCCGGTCCGGCTGCTACCCGTCATTATCTGGTACAGCAGGTACTGGGCGTCTACAAGTCCCAGGGCGTGGAAATCAACGATAAGCACGTGGAAGTCATGGTCCGTCAGATGATGCGGAAGTATAAGATCGACGAAGCCGGGGACACCAATATGCTGCCGGGCTCCGTGGTGGATATCGCCCAGTTCGAGGATGAGAACGACGAAGTGTTAGCTGAAGGGAAACAGCCGGCAGTCGGCCATCCCATCCTGCTGGGGATCACCAAGGCTTCTCTGGCTACCGATTCCTTCCTGTCTGCTGCTTCCTTCCAGGAAACCACTCGGAACCTCACGGATGCCGCTATCAAAGGCAAGGTGGATCCGCTGCTGGGCCTGAAAGAAAACGTCATCATCGGGAAACTGATCCCGGCCGGTACGGGCATGCCTAAATACCGGAATATCCAGCTGAAACTCCACCGTCCGGTGGAAGTCAGCGAAGAACCGCCTGCTGAAACTTCTGCAGAACAGCCTGCAGAGGAGTAAGGAGAACTATAAAGAAAGGGTGCTGTATGTGTGATTTTCACACATACAGCACCCTTTCTTTATAACAGCAATTCCAGGATTTCCTGCTGCTTTTCCTCCGGCAGGGGATCCAGGTCCTGCTGTCGGATCCAACGTTTTAGCTCTGGCAGGCTCAAGGTCTTGGCCCGAGCAGGCGCATCAAGCTGGAAGACAGGATCAGCATAATTATCAGCTGCAATGACAAAAGCATGGACTTCAAAGCGAGCAGTTTTGGCCGTTCTCAGCAGATTTTCTAGCTTTTCTTTTTCTTCCTTCAGCAAAGCAAGTGGATTGGTGATGTAATTGATTTCAGAATTATCTTTTAATATCCATTGTTCACCATGTTCCGAACCTTCTACCCGATATCCCTTGGATAGAATCTTGAGGAGAAGGATATCATGGGGAAGGAGGATATAGGTCAATTCAGGAGATAATACCCCATTTATACAGGAAATACTGCGATAATGGCCTCGGGATCCTGATTTCACTGCTTTTATGACACGATCCTTGGCACCTTCCGGTGTCCGGGCCTTTCGGATCCGGTGGATCCACCTTTGGAAAAAAAGGCATCCTGACAGGAAAAGCAGGAAAAAAATCAGGTATTCTTTGAAGGAATGTAGCTTCCACAGGGTCATATTGGGAAAAATCTGTATCACTATTTCATCCATTTTACCATTCCACCTCTTTTGGATCACAAAATATAAGAAAAAACTTGTTCAAATTATAACATGGAAAAAGTCAGCCCGTCCAGGAGAAAGAAGCGCTGGACAAGCTTTGTCCCAGCATGATATTATATAAACGATTGAAGAAGACAGATGAAAAATGTTTGATGTTCTTTCGGCTGTAATGCAGTATTTCCGGTACTGTATTGGGTAAATATTTTTTAAGGAGGTTGTCAATCAATGGTTGCAAAAGATGCAGTCAAGAAAACCTGGGTGGACCGTTTCCTGAATACTATCGAAACGGTTTGCAACAAACTGCCGCCGCCCGCTATCCTGTTCGTGGTCTTATTCCTTATTACAGCCGTCATCGGAGCTGGGCTCACCAGTACGGGCTTCAGTCTGACCAATCCCGCCACGGGGAAAGCCGTGGTCTCCCAGAATTTATTTTCCAAAGCTGGGGTCCAGTGGCTGCTGACCAATCTGGTCAAGAACTTCACGGGGTTTGCACCTTTGGGACTGGTGATCACCATGACCATGGCCATCGGATTCTGTGAAGAATCAGGCATGTTGGTCGCTATGCTGAGACGGTCTCTGAAAAATGTACCGCCTGGAGTGGTGCCCTATTTGATCGCTTTCCTAGGGACTTGCGGGAATATCGCTTCGGATACGGCCATGGTGGTGATCCCTCCTTTGGCAGCCATTGTGTATATCGGGGTCAAGAAACACCCGGTAGTGGGCATGATGGTAGGGTATGCCGGAGCCCAGGCCGGATTTACCGCCAACCTGCTGGTCGCTGGCACCGACTCTCTGCTCCAGGGACTGACCAACCAGGCTCTGGATGCGTTCCTGGGCACCCCCGGGGCTTTTGTGGTGGATGTGACTTGCAACTGGTACTTCATGATGGCTTCTACCTTCCTGTGTGCTGCCGTCATCGGCTGGGTTTCCATCCATATCATCGAACCTCGTTTCCCTCAGTATGAAGGGGCGGAAGAGGAAGAAATGATGGATGAAGTGACCCCGCTGGAACTCAAGGGGCTGCACCGTGCCGGACTGGCCGTCCTGATTTACGTGGCCATCGTTGTGGTAGGATTCAAAGCCAGCATCCTGTCCAAAGACGGGGTGACCGTGGTGGGCTCTTTGATGCTGAAAGGGCTGATTCCGCTGCTGTTCTTCATGTTCAGCATTGCCGGTATCGTATTCGGGATCACTACAGGAAAATTCACCAATGTGAAGAGCATCAACTCTGCCATGGTGAAGCAGATGAGCGGCATGGGTGCCTATGTGGTATTCTGTTTCTTCTGCGGGCAGTTCCAGGGTTTGTTCAACTGGACGAAACTGGGAACCTTGCTGGCTATCAGCGGAGCCAACTTCCTGAAAGGTGTGGGCTTTACGGGGATACCCCTGTGCATCGCTTTCATCGTGATTTCGGCTATCGTGAATATCTTCGTTTCTTCTGGTTCGGCCAAGTGGGCTATCTTTGCCCCGATTTTCGTACCCATGTTCATGCTGCTGGGCTACCATCCTGGCTTCACCCAGCTACTGTATCGGTTGGGTGACTCCCCGGGCAACTGCTTTACGCCCATGAGCCCCTATATCTGGATGATCCTCAGTGTGGCTCAGGAAAAATACATGCCAGACTGCGCCATCGGGACCCTGATTTCCAACATGATCCCCATTGCGATAGTCCTGCAGATTGCCTGGATCATCTTCCTGATCATTTGGATGGCCCTGGGCCTGCCGTTTGGACCGGGCGTGGGCATTGCACTTCCTGCCGGCATCCTGTAAAGGTTTATGTTTTCCTGGAAGACTGTGAAAGAATGACGACAAAGACCTGTCGGCTTCTTTTGCAGTCTTTCTTTTATTTTATTTGACGGGCAGCCGTAAACAAAGCTATAATTTATCTTTATGGAGGAAGTTATGGAACCGATCATTGAAACGAAGAAGCTGACCCATACCTATGTGGATGGGCAAAATCAGGAAATGACCGCACTCCAGGGCATCGATCTGTCCATTGCCCCCGGCGAATTTGTCGCCATTATCGGGACCAACGGCAGCGGCAAGTCCACCCTGGCTCGTCATTTCAACGGTCTCCTGACCCCTACCAGCGGACACTGTCTGGTGGGAGGCCTGGATACCGCCATAGAAGAGAATCTCTGGCCCGTGCGCCAGACCGTGGGCATGGTGTTCCAGAATCCGGACAACCAGATCGTGGCGGCCATTGTGGAGGAAGATGTGGCCTTTGGGTTGGAAAATATCGGTGTCCCCGGTCCGGAAATCCGTCCCCGGGTGGAAAAAGCTCTGGCGGCCGTGGATATGCTGGATTATGCCAAGCGGGCTCCTCATCGTCTGTCCGGGGGCCAGAAGCAGCGGGTGGCCATTGCCGGAGTGCTGGCCCTGGAACCCCGGTGCATCGTCTTTGACGAACCCACTGCCATGCTGGACCCCAAAGGCCGGAAGGAAATCGTCTCTACGGTGCTGAAGCTGAACAAAGAAAAGCACATCACCATTGTGTACATTACCCATAAAATGGAAGAAGCCATCCTGGCCGACCGGGTCATCGCCATGGAAAAAGGGAAAATCGTCCTGGAAGGGACTCCCAAAGAAGTGTTCACCCAGGTAGACCGGATCCGGGGCCTGGGGCTGGAATGCCCCCTGGCGGCGGAAGTGGCGGATGCTTTGGACAAACAGGGCCATCAGCTGCCGCCCATCATTACCCATAAGGAGTTGTGTGAAGCATTATGTCCATCCAAGTAGACCATATCTCCTATACCTATATGACCCACACCAGCCTGGAAAAGAAGGCCCTGGATGATGTGAGCTTTACCCTGGAAAAAGGGGAGTTCGTGGCCCTGATCGGCCATACCGGCAGCGGCAAATCCACCTTGGCGGAACATCTCAACGGACTGCTCCATCCTATGGCGGGGAAAGTGCTGGTGGATGGAGTGGATTTGGCGGCCAAGACAGCGGAAGCCAAGGCGGCCCGGAACCGGGTGGGCATGGTATTCCAGTATCCGGAACACCAGTTGTTTGCAGAAACCATCTATGAAGATATTGCTTTCGGGCCCCGGAACCAGGGGAAATCAGAGCTGGAAGTGGAAGAAGCGGTGGGCAGCGCCATGGAATTCGTGGATCTAGATTTCGACACCTTCGCCCAGAGGTCTCCCTTCCAGCTGTCCGGCGGCCAAATGCGCCGGGTGGCCATTGCCGGGGTGGTAGCCATGGAACCGGATTACCTGATCATGGACGAACCCAGTGCCGGGCTGGATCCCATCAGCCGGGACAGCATCTTCGGCCAGCTCCAGAAAATCTTTGAGAAACGGAAAATGGGTGTGCTGCTGATCACCCACAGCATGGAAGAAGCGGCCCAGTACGCCAGCCGGCTCCTGGTCATGAGCGACAGCCGGCTCCAGCTGGATGGACCGGCCCGGGACCTGTTCACCCATGAGCGGGAAAAACTGGAAGCCCTTTCTGTGGATGTGCCAGAAAGCGTCAAGTTAGCAGAAGAACTCCGGAACCAGGGCCTGCCCATTGAAGGGACGCCCCTCACCAAGGAAGAACTGATCCGGGCCATTGATAAAGCAAAGGGGTGGAAGATATGCTGACAGACATTACCCTGGGACAGTACTATCCTGGGAATTCCTGCATCCACCGGCTGGATCCCCGGACCAAGATCCTGGCGGTACTGTTTTACATGGTCATGGTCTTCCTGGCCGCTTCTCCCCTTTCTTACGGGATCCTCATCGGGTTCATCGTGGTGGGGGCCGCACTGGCCAAACTGCCGGCGGGGCTGCTGATCCGGTCCATCAAGCCTTTGTGGATCATCATCCTGCTGACCATGGTGATCCATTTTGTCACGGATCCGGGAGAAGTCCTGTGGCACTGGAAGTTCCTCACTGTCACCAAAGAAGGGATCGTGCTGGGGGTGAAGATGTCCCTGCGGCTGGTGCTGTTGCTCTTGGTGTCGTCTCTGATGACCTTTACCACTTCTCCCATTGTGCTGACGGACGGCATTGAATCGCTGCTCCGGCCCTTCAAGAAAATCGGGGTGCCGGCCCACGAACTGGCCATGATGATGACCATCGCCCTTCGGTTCATTCCCACCCTGCTGGAAGAGACGGACCGGATCATGAAGGCCCAGATGTCCCGGGGCGCGGATTTTTCTTCCGGGAATATCATGAAACGGGCCAAAAATATGCTGCCCATCCTGATCCCTCTGTTCATCTCTTCTTTCCGCCGGGCGGATGAACTGGCACTGGCCATGGAAGCCCGATGCTACCGGGGCGGGGAAGGACGGACCCGGATGCATGAATTGGTCTATGGCAAAGCCGATGCTCTGACCGGACTGGTGATGTTGGCCCTGTTCGGGCTGCTGGCCTTCCTGCGCTGGGGGATGCCCGCATGATCCGGACCATCAAAGCTATCGTAGCCTATGACGGAACCCAATATCAGGGGTTCCAGCGGCAGAAAAACGGGGTAGGGGTCCAGCAGGTGCTGGAAAAGGCACTGACAGAAGTACTGAAGGAACCCATCTTGATCAAAGCCGCCGGCCGGACCGATGCCGGGGTCCATGCCCTGGGCCAGGTGATTTCCTTTGCTACCAGTTCTCGGATCCCCCCGGAAAACTACCGTCGGGCCCTGGAACCCCATCTGCCGCCGGATATCGCCATCCGGGAAGCGGAAGTGGTCCGGGACGGCTTCCATGCTCGATTCGATGCGGTGGACAAGACCTATCAGTATAAAATCTATTATTCCCCCCTGCCGGATCCTACCCAGCGGAACACCACCTGGGAGATCAGGGAGAAGCTGGATGTGGAGGCCATGAACCGGGCGGCAGCCCTGCTCTTGGGAAAGCACGACTTCACCTCCTTCAAGAACCAGGGGAGCCAGGATACCTCGCCGGTGCGGACTCTGACCGAAGCCCATTGGGTCCAGGATGGGGACCTGTACACCTTCACCATCACCGGGGGCGGGTTCCTGTATCGGATGGTCCGGAATATCGTGGGCTGTCTGGTCCGGGTGGGCACGGGCCAGTGGAACGAGGATGATTTTGCCCAAGTGATGGCCGCCCGGAACCGGAAAAAGGCCGGCATGGCCGCCCCGGCCCAGGGGCTGTATCTGATGCATGTGAGCTATTGAAAAAGGGGGCTGTCGCATGCGCAACAGCCCCTTGTCAGGAGTCTGGAGTCTGAAGTCGGAAGCCTCAGGACAGGATCTAAACTGTACCCCTTGTCAAGGACAGTTTTAAAAGTCATCGCCCCTGTTTTTGGACAGCTCGGCAATTCAAGCTCCTTCTTAA
>Ga0129307_1001344_pt1 | contig 26862 bp, 4 predicted proteins | sample P1105metagenome_FD_94437 | JGI IMG/M metagenome (GOLD analysis project Ga0129307, IMG submission 94437) | Capybara group fecal microbial communities from Wisconsin, USA - P1105 metagenome | ecosystem: Host-associated > Mammals > Digestive system > Large intestine > Fecal | place: USA: Wisconsin...
CGCGCGAGGCCTTCCTGGCAAAGGTGAAAGCTCGCTACGACGGCTTTTCGTTTGACGGAAAAACACGCGTGTACAATCCGTTTTCGACACTGCAAGTTCTGAATAACGCGGATTTTCGCAATTACTGGTATCAGTCAGGCTCGCCATCGTTCGTAGTGGAATACATGAAACGCCACGGGATGCTGAAGCCCGAGGCGTACCGCCACATGCAGGTCGAGCTGGATTTCGCTTCGTCGGCGGAGATCGAGCGAGCGAAGCCGGAAAGCTTTCTGTTCCAAAGCGGCTATCTGACGATCGAACGCCGCGACGAAGAGTCCCTGACGTTGGACTATCCGAATCAGGAAGTCCTCAACTCGATCTCACGTCGCTACCTCGATCTTGTCTACGAGGTTGAAGACGCCAACCGCACCGGCAACGAACTGTGGAAAGCGTTTGCCGCCGGCGATCTGGACACAGTGAAACAGCTGTTCAACGCGGCACTGGCTTCAATGCCGTATCGCTTGTTTACCGATAAGAAAGAAGATTTTTATCAGGCAGTATTCCTTGCGCTGCTTCGCGGTGCGGGGATCAAGGCCAACGGCGAGGTGGAAAGCCACCTGGGCCGTTGTGACGTAGACGTAAAACTTCCGCATCGTGTGTATATCATTGAGTTCAAGACAGCGAAAGACGCTTCCCAAATCGAACAAAAACGCGCAGAGGGCGACGCGCAGATCGTCTCGCGCGGTTATGCAGCCCCCTACGCCGATGACAAACGCGAATTGACGACGGCTACACTGGTGATCGATCTGGAAAAGAGAGCCTGCGCATAGCAGTTTTGACACAGAAAGAGACATAATAAAACAGCGCGGAAGCGCTTCTCACTTTTGATGTGAGGAGCGCTTCCGCGCTGTTTTGTCATGCAATGACAAGTTGGGGGAGCACAAATAAATTTTCCAGCCTAGTGTTTATGGGCATCAGTCCGAGTTTTTACAAAAAAGATCCAGTGTTTATCAGCATTCACGAGTGACTTTAGCACGATAAAGCAACGACAAACACAGTAAACATGGGAGTTTACAGAAGCCCCGATCATACACATCATACACAAATTTTCAGCCTCAAAATCTGTGTATGGTTTTGTGTATGGTTTAGCAGTGGTTGAAGGTAAATTAGATCAAATACCTCATCCACGAAAAACGTTCGCCAACCCCGTAGTGAACGGGATCGGCGAACGTTTTTTGATGAACCTTGAATAAGGTTGAAATGTTATATTATGGCGGCCCCGGCGCGATTCGAACGCGCGGCCTACTGCTTAGGAGGCAGTCGCTCTATCCATCTGGGCTACGGGGTCGCGAAACAATGTAATCTTATCACAGTTGATGCGGTCTGGCAACGTTCGAAGCAATTCGTATCTGCGGCAGCTTCAGTGTAAGTGGCGCAATCGCTGAAGATGATATAATGAGCAGAAATCAGTGGAAGCCAGGGGAAGATCACTAGGTTGGGGATCGTCACTGGCTGCGTGAGCTGCAAAAAGCGCCTATGAAACGGGGGAGGTTCATCGCATGGGACATTTAACGTCACGTGACGCATTCAGGAATCTTGAAGACAGGATCAACTGGTTTACGCAAGGAGCACCTGTATCGGAGACTCTGACAAAGATTCTCAAAGTTCTTTTTACTGAGAAAGAAGCACAGCAAGTCTCGATGCTGCCGATACGGCCTTTTACACTCAAAAAGGCGGCGAAGATCTGGGGCATGACTGAAGGGCAAGCGGAACAGCTTCTTGATCATCTGTGCGAAAAAGGGCTGATGGTCGATTCATGTTATGAAGGAGAGCGGCAGTTTGTCCTGCCTCCGCCGATGATCGGCTTTTTTGAGTTTGCCCTGATGCGCACGAGAGGCGACATTGACCAGAAATACCTGAGTGAGCTGTTTTATCAGTACATCAACGTTGAAGAGGATTTCATCAAGAAACTGTTCTTTGGCATGGACACGAAGCTAGGCCGTGTGTTCGCGCAGGAACCCGTTCTGATGACCGAGAAGACGAATCACATCCTTGATTACGAAAGAGCAACCCACATCATCGAAGAAGCTGAGCATATCGGCGTCGGAACATGCTTCTGCCGTCATAAGAATCATCACCTTGGGATTGCCTGCGAGCTTGGCGCCCCAATGGAGACGTGCCTGACATTTGACCATATCGCTCAGTCGCTGGCGCAGCACGGAGGGTATACACGCCTGATCTCAAAATCAGAGGCAAAAGACATCCTCGAAATGTGCTACGGCTACAACCTCGTACAGATCGGCGAGAACGTCCGCGAGCATCCGGCGTTTATGTGCAACTGCTGCGGGTGCTGCTGTGAAGCGCTGCAGGCAGCGCGGAAGTTCAGTCCCATGCAGCCGATCGAAACATCAAATTACATCCCGAAGGTGAACTTTGAAACCTGCATTTCGTGCGGCAAGTGCGCAAAGGTCTGTCCAATCCTGGCTATATCTTTAAAGGAGAAAAAGCCCGTTATCGATGAGTCGATTTGCCTTGGCTGCGGTGTCTGCGCCCGCAACTGCCCGACAAAATCAATCGTGCTTCAGCGCCGTCCGATGCAGGTCATCACCCCGGTGAACAGCACCCACCGATTTGTTCTGCAGGCGATCGAAAAGGGCACGCTGCAAAATCTGATCTTCGATAATCAGGCTTTCGCCAATCACCGTGCCATGGCTGCCGTGCTCGGCGTCATCCTCAAACTGCCTCCTCTGAAGCAGCTGCTCGCCAGCAAGCAGTTCAAGTCGGTCTATCTCGACCGTCTGCTGGCTTCGCAGAAATAAATAAGTGTCCCACATTGGGAATGCAACAAAAAAGTCCGGCCCCTGCGCCGGACTTTTTTGTAGATTGAAAACAGACATTCTGGAAATTCGGACTTCGCAGATAAAATTGCGTAGCAAAAAAAACTTAGTAAAGCGACTTGAATAAACATAAAATAAAGCTTGAAATACGGTATAAAATTCATTTGGATATGTCGGCAAAAAGGTAATAATTCTAAGTCGCCAGGGGGTTCCAGAACGTCACATTAGTTTTAAGGAAAGCAACTTGATAATATTATCCATTAAGGATAAATTAGGGGAAAAGACCATGATTGTCGTCAACAGCGCTTATCAGCACTGGCCTGTTACTAAGAAATGGAGCACAGTCCAAAATGAGCAAACTTTTTGCAGAAAACCTGAAAAAACTGAGAACGGAAAAGGGGCTTTCGCAGCGGGAATTGGCAGAGCGGGTGTACGTTACTCGTTCGACGGTTGCCAGGTGGGAGAATGGCAGCCGATTGCCTGATGCCATGATGATCTCCCGGCTCTCTCTCTGCCTTGGTAAAGACGTCACCATTCTGCTGAACGTCGCGGCCGAAAGTGATGACGCTCCGCATGTCATCCTGGTCGACGACAGCAAAATATTCATTTCCGGCGCTCTTCCTGTTCTCGAGGCAGTCTTGCCGAATGCCGTGATCACAGGCTTCACTCGGCCGTCAGAAGCTATTGAGTATGCCAAGCGAAACAGGATTGCGCTTGCCTATCTGGATATCGAGCTTGGGAGAACAACGAGCGGTCTTGATTTGTGCCGGACCATGCTTGAAATCAATCCTCGCACGAATGTGGTGTATCTGACCGCCTATGTGGAATATTCGTTTGACGCGTGGAGCACCGGGGCCTGCGGCTTCTTGCTCAAGCCGGTCACGCCTGAGAGCGTCCGCGCCCAGCTCAAAAATCTGAGATTTCCGTTCTCAACGGGAGGAACGGGCGAATGAATGTATGGGTAGATCATTTCTACTTTTTCGTCTGCGGCGCGCTGCTGGCGGTGACGGCACTGGGGCTGGGGATCTCATTCGTCATGCCGGACACCGGGCACCGAAACAGGCGCTTCTTCGTTGCACTGTTTGCGATCCAGATGCTCTATATGATCGCTGTGACTGCCGATCTGATCGTGTACAGCGATCCGGCTATGGCGACGGCAGAGAAGATCGCCGCCTTTTTTGAATATCTTATCCTCTCGATGACGATGCCGTTGTTTACGGATTATCTGCTGCATTGCTGCGGAGAAAGCTGGCGCAAGAGTGTTCTTTTCCGCGCCGTGATCGTGCTGTGGGGCGTCTATCTGATCTTGCTGGTGATCGCCCAGTTCACGACGGCTTTCTACTATGTCACGCCCGACAACCGGTATTGCTTAGGCCCATGGCATTCGCTGCTGCTGCTGCCCATCGTCGCGATCATGTTTCTCAACCTGGCGGGCGTGGTCCGCAGGCGGCGCAGCCTAAAGGGCAAATACTTTGCCGCCTTCATGCTGCATTTGGTCCCGATGACTGCCGCCGGAGCCGTCAATACAGTCGTCTACAGCGAGCTGTTTTTGGCCATAGGACTGACATTTTCTACGCTTTCGATGTTCGGCGTCATCCTTTGCGACCAGATCGACCGCTCCATGCGCCAGCAGTGGAAGATCGCACATCAGCGCGCCAGCATCATGGTGCTGCAGATGCGGCCGCATTTCATCTATAACACGATGATGAGCATTTATTACCTCTGCGAACAGGCCCCCAAAAAGGCGCAGCAGGTCACGATGGATTTCACTGCTTACCTTCGCAAGAACTTTACAGCTATTGCCAGCGAGGCGCCGATTCCATTTTCCGATGAACTGGAACACACTCGCGCCTATCTTGCGGTCGAGCAGGCTCTGTTTGAGGACAACTTATTCGTCAGCTACGACACGCCTCATACCCGCTTTCGAGTGCCGCCGCTGACGCTGCAGCCCATTGTAGAGAATGCCGTCAAGCACGGTATGGATCCGGATTCCGGACCTCTGCGTATCTCAATTCATACACGGGCGACGGATGCCGGAAGCGAGATCATTGTCGAAGACAACGGCCACGGTTTTACGCTGGCCGCAGAAAGCGAACCGCACATCGCCCTGACGAACATACGCACTCGACTGGAACTGCTGTGCGGCGGAACGCTGACCGTCACCCCTCGGGGCGAGGGCGGAACGGCGGTAAAAGTGACGATCCCGGAACGTTGACAGCCGCACGAGCGGCACATGCGTTCCCGTTGCGAATAGAAGCGCGCGCCAGGCGCATTACACAAGAAATCTTCAAGAACTCTTATTATTATAATGAGGTGGCCATAGTGGCACAGAAAAAAAGAGAACGAATCAAAGACCGCCGGCTGAACACAGCCGACAAAATCATCGCCGCGACGCTGGCGGCCAGCACCGTTTTGTCGCCGATCTCGGCCGTAGCTACGGAACTTACCGTACACGACAGTTATAAAAATCACACTAAGGTTACGACAAACGGCAACAAGCACACCGTCACGACCGACAAAAAGAACGGGGAAAGCGCCTTTAACCGTTTTTCCAAGTTCTCGCTCAGCCAGGGAGACATTGCCAACATGGTGCTGCCGAGCGGCACAAGCAAGCTATATAACTTTGTTGATGCGCAAATCGACGTTCAGGGCACCGTCAACGCCCTCAAAGCCGAAGCCAAAAAGATCGGCGGACATCTGATCTTCATCTCCCCCAAGGGCATGATCATCGGCCCGCAGGGGGCCATCAACGCCGGCAAGTTCTCGGCCATCATCGCTGACGATAAGACCTACAACGCGATCACCAGCGGCGACGCGCCGTGGGATCGCACGGAATTCCAGCGCATGGAAGCCGGTTATGTCGCCCTCAACCCCGAAGGCAGTATCGTTGTCCAGGGCCGCGTTACCGCTCCTGATGGCATCACGCTGAAAGCGGCACAGATCAAGACGGAAAAGCGAAGTGATGGAAAACCCAATCTTGATACATCAAAGACCGTAAAATTCAGCGATCTTGTCAACATGGATGTGTCTGGTGACGGGGCATGGATTCTTACTGAAGATCAGGCAACACTGACGCGAACAGATACAGGAACAGGCGACGTTCGTATCGAAGCATTGGCAGTCCCCAGTGGCGACGTGAGCGAAGCACTTATTGAACATGCCGGCGACATCAGGGCCGCCGGCTCCGTTATCATGCGCGCGAGGGCAATCGGCAGCGCCTACAGCGTCGAAAACGATTCGAACGATCTGCCCCCGTTCACGCCGACCGACGTGAAACCAAAAGTGGCGGCCAAGGCCAAAGTTCACGTCAAAAAGGGCGCGACGGTCAGCGCCGACAAAAGCATCGTCGTCAGCGCCGACGTCTGGAACTTCCGCACGGATGCCACATTTGCTGCGGGCATCATCAGCATCGACAAGAATATTCTCCCCGCTGTCGGCAATGAAAAATTCGACGCCTCATACTCCGATCTGAAAGCGGAGGCCGAGATCGTCATCGAAAGCGGCGCCAAACTGGCCGCCAGCGAAGACCTGACGCTGCACGCGGGAAGCACCGTCGGCGTCATGGCCGGGACGACGCTCGACTTTTTAAAGCTGATCAGCTGGCCTATGAGCGGCGACACCTATAAGGTCGCAGCCGCCGGCGCGATCGTCAGCAAGCAGAGCGGCAGCGCCAAAATCACCGTCAGCGGCGACATCAGCGCCAGCCGCGACATCAATATCGACGCGAACTCGACGCTGACGACCGAACTGAACGCGTTCGCCACCTCGCACGATCAAAACAAGCCGCCCATCGCCCTGCTCTGGGCCGAACTGGATAACAACGCGGCCGTCTCCATCGACGCCAGCGCCGACGTGAAAGCCGGCGGCAACCTGACGATCGGTTCATCCGCAGGCAGCAGCATCACCACGGAAGCCTCGTCGCGGACAAGCGGAGATATCCCCGGCGGCACGGCGCTGAACGCCACGATCGTGGCCACCGGCGCGCAGACGGCCATCGGCGCAAATCTCACAGCCGGAGGCACGGTGACGATCACGGCCACGGACGAGACCGACACGTGGAGCGTCACCGCCAACAACCGCACGAGCACGGCCAACCTGTTTGAACAGAAGGTCAAAAACGGAGTGAAGCCATCGGCCTTCCAGGAAGTCTACAAAAACCTCGCTTCCAGCGTCGATCTTCCCGACTTCCGCCGCTACGGCGGCGCCGATGCCGACGATTACAAAGCATCTGCCGACAAATGGGGCTTTGCCGTGCTCTATACGGGCGTGAGAAGCACCGACACACCCACGCAGAGCGCCGGTGTCGTCGTCATGCCCGGTGTGAGCATCGTCGCGCCCGACGACATCACGATCAGTTCCGAAGCAGTCGTCAGCGACCACCACTGGATCACCAGATCGGAAGTGGGCGGCAGTTCCTACGGCGAGAGCGACCTGGAAGACACTTACAGCTTTGCGGTCAATTACGCCAGTCCCATGCTGGCTTCGACCGCTGCCGTCGGCGGGCAGCTGACTTCAACCGCCGGCTCGATCGACATCGAAAGCTCGGCCCGCGTCGAGTGGAACCGCGTATCCCGGCTCATCAACAGGCTCAAGCAGGACGGGATCGCCGTTGGGAGTAATTTTGCCGATCTGAGCGCGTGGGCAAATGCTGCCGGCAACATCAGCAGCGATGTTTTCTCCGCCAAAAACTGGCAGGGCTTCAAGCCCTTCGCCAAGGAACTCGGCCTCCTTCTTGGCAAGACGGCCTTGTATATGGCAGGCAAGAACTTTGCCAGCCTGATCCCCGATGTGATGAGCTTTGCCGATCTGTCCTCCTACGCTAACGTGTACAGTCAGGCCGTGGCTGTCACCCAAGACGGCGGCACGCTTGAAAACGCGGGCAGCGGCTCGTTCGCCATGCCCAGCTGGATCGTGGGCAGCACCGTCGAGATCGTCCCGGGCGCCGCGCTGGCCGCCGGGGGCAGCCTGAACGTGAACGGCAGCACCCGCAGCGACATTGTGCTGCTTGGCGGCATCAACAACAACCTGCTCGGCGGCGACATGAGCACGGCAGAGAAGCCCAGCCACCAAGTCGGCGTCGGCGGCACGAACCTGATCACTTCGTTCATCACGGAAAACAACATCAACGTGCACCGCGGCGCTGTGCTGCTCAGCAGCACCGACATCACGGCGATGACTGACGACTCGTCGATGCAGCTGGTCCTCAACCTGCTGGGCGCCAAGCCGGGCGAAAAGGGCATCGGCGGGCAGCTCAACGTGCTCGTGCAGTCGCAGGCCGGCCGCGTCAACATCGATGACGAGGCCACGCTGGCCGCGCCCGCGCTGACCATCCACTCCGAGGCCAATAACTACATCACCAACATCGCCCTTGCCTACCAGAACAAGATCAAGTCGTTCGGCTTCGCCGCCGGCATCGACGTGCTCAACTTTGAAAACACGGCGCGCGTGGCCGATTTTGACGAGACTTTCAGCGACGACGTACAGGAGCAGGGGCCCGTCGAGGGGGCATTTATCGCCGCCGACGCCATCAACATCGGCGCGTTCACTCACGCTCACGTCAATACCATTGCCGCGGCCGGCGCCGGCGCCTCTTCCCCGTCTTCGGGAGACCACTGGTACGACAAGCTCAAAACGATCCCAGATCTGCCGCTCAAGGGCAGTAAAAAGCTCAGCGAATGGATCGGCAGCAAGATCACAGGCACGGCGACCAGAAATGAACAGTCAGAGAACGACGAAGAAGGCGGCAATTCGGGCAGTGGTTCGAGCAGCGCTACCAGCAACGATCAGGAAAACGCCCCCGAAAACACCAATATCGAAGATGCCGCCAACAACGGCATGAACCAGGCCAGCAACGACATCGTCACCCAGATCGTCAATTCCGTCAGCAGCGACGACAACAACGCTCTTGACGACGCGAATGATGACGACGACGAAGATCAGGAACAGCACACCCTCAACCTGGCACGCTCGGGCTCCGTCGCCTGGAACTTTGTCGATTACGTCACTCACGCCGGCCTTGAAGGCACCGAAGCGCAGCCGCTGACGATCAAAAGCTATGCCGAAAGCAGCGGCGGCACGAGCAACCGCGTCATAAAGGTCATAAAGATCGAGGCGCAGGCCGATAAATGGCAGGCGGCCTTCTCCGGTTCGGCGGCCGTGGCGCTGGTCAACGACGAAGAAGAAGGCGTGAAGAGCGTCGGCGTCGCCGGCACGGTGTCCGTCAACAGCGGCAAGAGCGTCGTCTCTGCCGATCTCGGCAATGCTGTGCTCGTCGCACTGGACACGGCCAGCGCGGATCGCGACGCTGTGTCCGTCTCCGCCGGCAGCACGGGGCGCAGCGTCGCCGCGGCGCTCGGCTTTGACCTCTCCGAAGGCAGCGAAGAGAGCGACGTTAGCGTGGCGGCCAACGTCTCCGTCAACACGCTGAACAATACCGTCCGCAGCACCGTCACGGGCGTGACGACAAGCGCGGATAACGTCGCGCGGCCCGTCTCGACCGATCTTGACGTGTTTTCGTATGCCAAAGACACGCAGGTCACCGGCGGCATCGACGTGGCTGTCGCCAAAGGCGATGGGGCCGACAGGGCCGTCGGCGCGGGCGTCGAGGTGGCCGTGGTCAAAAACGACCTGGCCTCAACCATCGAAAACAGCACGCTGAACAATCTCGGCGCCGTCAGCATCGACAGCTACCTCGGCATCACGCAGGTGGTGGCCGGCGTCGCCGTGGCTGCAGGCTCGGGCCGGGAAGGCTCGTGGGCCGGTGCCGGAGCGTTCGTCGTCGATACGCTCATCAACAAAGCGGCGGCGAACGTCAAAAGCTCAGACATCACCGCCTCCGGCAACGTCCACATCGCCGCGGGCGACGGCGCCGACATCGGCAGCCGCATTGACCAGAACAAGGCCGTCACCAGTTTCGACCTTGAAGTGCAGCGCACCGGCGCTTCCATCGACGCGGTGATCTCGTCCGACACGTATCACAAGGGCGTGGAGCTGGAGACGGAGGACTACTACACAACGTTCATCACCGACGACGATGACGACGACGATGATGATTCCACGTCTCCCACCTATGGCGACACGACCCACATCGACGACAAGCTCTCCGGCCGCACGGGCATGACGGTCGTTACGGCCGCGCTTGCGGGCTCCGGCACGGTAGCTGACGGGATCGTCGGCGTCGGTACGGCTGTGGTCGTCAACAACCTGCGCAACACGATGACCGTTTCGGTCGATAACAGTTCGATCACCGCCGCCGGCTTGAACGCCAACAGCGAAAACGGCGCCGCTCTGGTCGGCGTGGCCGCGGGCGCCAGCGTGGGCGGAAAAGGCGCGGCCGCCAACGGTTCTGTCGTCTGGAACTCCATCGTTAACAAAGCCGACACCAAGTTCCAAAACTCGAACATCACCATCACCGGCACAAGCGCCAGCTCGCTGACAGCCCAGAACCGGGCGCTGTCTGTGGGCGTCGCCGGCGCCGTCGGTGCGCAATTCAAAGGCCATGGCCTGGCGCTCGGCTTCTCGCTGGGCTACTCGCACATCACCAACGACGCCGTCGTGTCCGTCACCGGCGGCGCGACGAACAAAACGCTTTCAGGCGCGGGCGGAGCATTGTCGGCCCATGCCGAAAACAGCGCCAACAGCTGGCTTGTCGCCGCGGCTGCCGGAGGCGCCCTGGAGGGGGCCTCTGCCGCCGGCACAGGCTCGCTGCATCGCATCACGGGCGAAACGTCGTCCGTCTTTGACGGCATGACCGTGGGCGGCCTGCGCGGCCTCAGCATCACAGCCGATGAAGACTCTTCGGCGAAGACGCTGTCCGGTCATGTATCCATCAGCACCAAACACGCCGCCGCGGGCGCCTCGATCGCCTGGACGCAGGTGGGCGTCGTCAGCGGCAACGATCAGGCGCACACGCTCCACGCCGGCCTGAAAAACAGCACCGTGACGATGGCCAATAAGGCGGGCGCCCTTGACGTGAGCACCGGCGACGACGCTTCCATTCTCACCGTCGCTGTCGGCGGCGGCTTCGGCTATCTCGTTTCAGCCAACGCCGTCGTCGCCGTCAACCAGCTGCACCGCCGCGACCTTGCCGAGATCGTTTCCACGAATCTGAGCGGCGCTAAAACGGCCGTGTCCGCTATTTCCGCCAAATCCGCCGACATCAAGAACATTTCCGTCGTCATCCCCGCCGGCAGCACGGCCGCGGGCGGCGGCAGCGTCAACGTCAACCGCATCGGCGACACAAACCAGGTGCTCATCACGGGCACGAACGCTGCGCCCCACTCGCTCGACATCGGCAGCCTCTACTCGCGCGCCAATTCCGGCATGAAGATCCTCAACGTCGGCGTTGGCGGCGGCGGCGCGGCCACCGGAGCCGGCGCGGGCATCGTCATCGTCAACTCCATGTCACCTTCGACCGATGTCACGATCGAGGGCGTCACCGTGCGCGCCCAAAATTCGCTGGCCGCTCAGTCCATGAGCGACGCGGAGATCCGCAACTACTCCGTCGAGGGCATCGGCGCGGGCGTGGGCGCCGGCACGGGACTGGTCGAGGTGAACTATATCAACGACACCACGACCACAAGCGTTAAAAACGCCTCGCTGACCGTCCTCGGCTCGGCCGACGTGTCCGTTTCCAACGACATCGACGACGGCACGCTCGATAACACCAAGCTGATCGGCTATCTGCCCACCGATAGCGAGAAGGGCAAGAATGAGCAGGACTCCGACGAATATTTGCAGCGGGTGCTGGCGTCTCATGACAAGATGCCGAGCAAGCGCGCGGTGTACGACAACGCCTTCCAGGGCATGTTCGACCCCAACCCGCTGCGCACGCAGCGCACGGCGAATACCTACAAGGGCCTCGTCATCGACGCGTCGTCCACGCATGTGCTGACCGACGCCGCCATCGTCGGCGGCGGTGCGGGTGCCGGCATCGGCGTGGGCCAGGTCAACGTCGATCTGCTCACCGGCTCCACGAGCGCGCAGGTGATCGACAGCGACCTTGCCAGTTCCGGCGACGCGGCCGTACATGCTGCCGATTTCAGCAACGTTTCCGGCGCCTACTTCACCGGCGCGGGCGCGGGCGCTGGAGCCGGCGCTGGCATCGTCAACGTGCGGTCGGCAAAGCGTCTTGTGGACGCTTCCATCAGAAGCACGTCGCTGGACAACAAACACACGCTCAACGTCACGGGCATTGCCTCGGCCGGCGCGGTGAGCAAACAGTCGCTGACCACGTTCGCGATCACGGGCGCTGGCGCCGGCGTCGGCTCTGGCGCACTGCTGGTCGAAGTTGACGTGCAGCGCGGCACGACCAGCGCCGACATCACCGGCATGAAGGGCACCGTCGGCGGCCTCAGCACGGCGGCCGACCACTTCACGCGCATCGGCCAGATCGAGATCGCCGGCGCGGGCGCGGGCATGGGCTCCGGCGCAGTTCTAGTTTCCGTCGGCGTTGACAAGAGCACGACGGTCGCGCAGGTGCGCAGCGTCAGCCTCGACGTGACCGGCGGCAATGTCGTCATCGACGCGCGCAACCGCATCAAGGGATACAACGTCACCGCCCAGGGCGCAGGCGGCATGGGCTCGGGCGCCATCGGCGTGGGCGTCAACCACAACCAGGCCACGATCGACGCCTCGCTGAAAGACTCCGTCCTCGGCACGGAATCGCAGCGGGCCGGCAGCGTGCTCATCGGCGCGCACAACGACGCCGATCTGCTCACCGTCGCGGCGGTGGGCTCCGGCGGCATGGGGTCGGGCAACATCCTCGTCAACATCGAAAACCTTTACAGCGACGTGGCCGTAAACGTGACCAACTCGCGCGTGTACGCGCGCAACATCGCTGTCAGCGCCGACGAAGACTACAAGCTGCGCGCGCACGCCTGGGGCGCTTCCGGCGGCGTCGGCGCGGGACTTGTCTACGTGCAGGCGATGAATATCGGCGAGCATGAGCCGTTCAGCGACGCCATGTACGACAGCCAGCTGAACAGCATCAACGCCGACCAGGCTTCCGCGCTCGACATGGCGCAAAAGTTCGTCAACGGCGAATCGCTCGACGTCCGCTCCAACGTGCTTTCCGCCGCTGAGGCTCAGGCCGTGCAGGCGGCGCGGGCGAACGATGCCGATATTCGCCAGAGCCGAGAGAGCACGATGCACATCAATATCGCCCCGGGCTCTGTGCTTGACGCTTCCGAAAACATCACCGTCGCCGGGGTAGAAAGCACCGACATCCTCAGTTATCAGGGCGGCTTCACTGGCGGCGTCGGCGCGGGCGCGGTCAACCTCAGCTTCATGTCCGTGCGCAAGCAAAACGGCGTCGTCATCGACACGGCCAAGCTCAATGCCGGCGGCACGATCAGCATTTCTTCTGTGCTCACGGGCAACAACAACCAGCACGTCATCCAGGGCATCGGCGGCGTCGGCACGCTCTTTGCCGCCTACGGCCGGCTGAAAGCCTTCAGCGGCTCGACGATCACGGCCAAAAGTGCCGACATCACCGGCGCACAGGGCGTGTCGCTGAGTGCGCTCGATACGACCATCCAAGAGACCTACGGCGCTGGCGGCACGCTTTCGGGCGGTTCGATCGGCGGCATCGTCGCGCGCACCATCATCAGCGACGACGTGTGGGTGAAATTTGACGGCGGCAAACTGCAGTCTGCGGGCGGCACGGTGTCGCTGAACGCCAAACGTGGCGGCGAGACCTACGCGCAGGAAGTGTTCGGCTACCTCACTGGCCTCACCGGACTGGGCGCCGACGCGAAAGCCAGCGAAAACACGAACGTCTCCGTTTCCGTCGGCAAAGACGACCATGCGAACGTGAGCGCCGACAAATTCGCCGTCCACTCCGAGCTGAACCCCTATGTGCACGCCAAGGTGCACGAGCACGGCGGCGGCGGCATCACCGTCGGCGTGCCGCTGACCGAAGCGGTGGTGGACGGCAGCAGCACCGTGACGCTGGGCGCGAACAACGCCTATGACGCCAAAACGCTGACCGTCGAGGCGTTCGTCGGCGACAAGAACGCCCCGCTGCACCTGCTTGCCGACACCAACGGCCACGGCGGCTCTGTCGGCATCGATTTCCAGTATGGCCGCGCCGAAGTTACCAACGACACGACCGCGAAGATCATCATGAACGGCGGCACGTTCAGTGAAAACGCCGCTCTCAACCTTCACGCCTGGAACAATGCGGCGCTTTCGGCCGATGTCCGCGCCATCCGCATCGGCGTCGGCGTCGCGGCCAGCAGCAGCGTCGGCAGAGTGTACAACTTCGGCAAGGCGGAGATCGAACTGAGCGGAAGCAGCGAGATCGATACTATTTTCGGCTCGCTGAACGCACTGGCTGAAAGCACCTCCGACTCCAGGATCAAAGTGAACGGCGACGGCGGCGGTGCTTTGGCATTGGGCAAGCCTGCCTGGTCGGTCACCAGCATCGATAACAAAGCCACAGTGGACATTGCAGGTGTATGGACCGTTTCCGGCGATATGGACGTGCACGCCAGACAGCGCGCCAGGACCGACGACTGGACCGACGCCGTCATCGGTGGCGCCATCGCCGGCAACCGCAACACGCACGACCTGCTGCTGGACGGAGTTGCGCGCGTCACCGTGGCGCAGGACGCCGGCCTGTACGCTGGAGGCGCGCTGACGCTCGAAGCCGAAAACGTGCTCGTCGATAACCCGGAAAACCACTACAACGTCTCCGGCAACACCTACGGCGCAGTGGCCGGCAACGGCTCGGGCAACGACATCGTCATCCGCCAGAGCGCCGACATCGTCATCGGCAGGAGCGCCGACGTGTCCGGCTACGAGAACACGACGCTGATCGCGCACTCCAGCAGCGACATCAACGAGTACTCGCGTGTCGTTTCCGGCGGCGTGGGCGCAGGAAGCGGCGCTAACCTCGACTTTGACGGCACGTGGAGCAACACGATCACGATCGAAAGCGACGCGACCGTCGGACATTTCGGCCTTCACCCCGCCGACGTGAACATCGCCGCGTGGAACGACGCCAACCTGAGATTGACCTCCGTGGGCAACCTTCAGGCCGGTCTGATCGGCGGCGCGACAAGCCGCTTGAAAGCCAACGTTACGCGCAACAACACGATCACCGTCTGGGGCAACGTGGAGTCCGACCGCGACATCAACATCCGCGCCGGGCGGCGCCTGGACGGCTTCGGCGGCGAGCTGAAGATGACCGACCTTTCGCAGGCGTATGCCCATGCCATTGGCGGCGCGAGCGCTTCGATCGAGCGCAACGTTTATCAGAACAACATCATCAACATCTATTCCGGAGCAAAGGCGACTGCGACGCGTGACGTCAATTTGCTGACGCGCCCCGGCGACGTGACAATCAGTGAGTTCGTGGAGCGTTACGCCTGGATCGGACCGTCGAAAAAGGCGGGCAGCATCGTCAGCACGGCGATGGGCCACGCCGTGGACAACCTTGTTAATCAAGGCACGGTCACCGTCAACGGCACAGTGGAAGCGGGCGCCAAAAGCCGGTTCACGCTGCATGTCAGCGACGGTTTCGCCATGCTCGAAAAGTCCGGCGACGTGTACCGCATGATTGACTGGGTGGATGGCAAGATGTACCTGAAGAGAGACACTCAGGGCAATTACATTCACGGCACAAACGAGGATAAAGAGCTCGTCTTGAACGGCAGCGGCATCCAGACGCCCACGATCACCAAGGAAGGCTTCGGCGAATATGCGCTGGGTATGGAACGCGAGTACGACACCTACCTGTACGAGCGACTGGAAGAGCTCGACAAGTTGATCGAGGCGACGGCGGACCAGTCGTCGTCGACCGCGCACCTGTCCTATGTCACCGAGCGCGCGCAGATCATTTCGACGCTGCAGTACTACGGCCTGCCGACGAATGTACGTCCCAGGGACGCTCGCTACGACCGTCTGGAAGAGCTTGACAAGCTGATCAAAGAGACAACGGACCATACGTCGGAAGCGTACCAGGGATACGTCACCGAGCGCGAGCAGATCATTGCGAATTTGCAGCAAAACGGCCTGCCGACGACACGTCCCGAGGATGATTCGCGCTCTGTGCCGCTGATGGTGCCATATCTGTGGATTTCGCCGATCACCGTTTCCGGCGGCAACATCACAATCGAGGCGGATGTGTTGCATGATGGCATGAAGACGGGCATGCTGAAAGCCAACGGCTCGCCGAAGATCGAGATCACCAACGACAGCAACCTGTCGCTTGTGCTGAACGGCCTGTGGGTGCTCGCCCCGGGCGGTGAAGTGTTTGTCAACTCCGTCAGCGTCAGTGACGATAACGACCTGAGGGCGCGCGTGGCGGCCGCGAAACTTTACGACGGCAAGGTCATAGCCGAAGGCGGCGACGGCGCCTCGCCCGACATCACTGTGATCAACTCGTACCCAAACACGCATGTCGATTTCAGGATGGCAGACACAAGCGGCAACAGTGCTGACATCTCGTTCACCGTCATCTCCGACATCGAAAACCACGGCGACGTTATCAACTATCCCGGCAGGGTCAAGCTGTCCACGTCGGTGGGTTCGATCCGCTCTGTGGGCGCGGACATCGTCGGCGGCAAGGGCATTGAACTTCACGCGCCGCGCGGCTCCATCTCAATCACCAGCCATGGCATTCTGCACATTGACGGTACGCCCGAAAACGTCTGGTGGTCAGGCCTCAGAGACTATACAAATGCTCTTGTCGCGAGCGAACTTAATGACGGTCTGAGGATTGATGACGAGACCGATCCGGTAAATGATCTTTTAGCAAAAGGCACTTACGCTCCCAAGCCCGGCCATATCGTCTCCGGCGGCAACATCTTCATCACTGCCAGCGTCATCAACGTCAACGGCACGATCCAGAGCGGCTTCGGCACCTATAAACTGAGCCTCGGCAATGAGTGGGCCAGCTCGATCGATTACTACGACGGGCTGTGGGCACAACACGGCAGTACCGCGCTCAACGACAGACCTTCGCAGCTGTCGGGCTACCGGCTCACGTCATATGACATCGTCTATGACCCCGAGCGCGACGAATTCATCGCAGCTCCCGCCAGCTGGTACAACCCCTCGACGCGGCGCATCGTCATGGACGACATCACCAGCGCTGGCGGCTCCATCTACCTGACCGGAAAGATCATCAACACCAACTTCTGGGACAGCCTTCCTGAAGACCAAATCCCGGCTGGCTATGAGGACTTCTGCAGAAGGCACAGCGGACGCATCATCGCCTACACGGGCGCGGCTGAAGTGATCATCGACAGCCAGCTCGACACGACGCTGCGCCTAGGACGGGTCGATACCAAGAGCAACATGGCGACCATCGTCATCAACGACATGGCAAAAGCGTATGCCAATGCGGAAGGCGTGATAGTTCATCCGTATGATGATCTCAAGATCGAGTCGCCGGTACCTTACGAGACGTGGTATGCCCCGAAGGAGGGGCTGCGTTACTTCTACAATGCCGAGAAAAAGGCCGGGATCACAAGGAAAGTTGCACAATACCAAACATTTGATTGGTGGGCTGACAGCTGGGATGACGATCGGGCAGCTTCGGTCAGACACTACACCCACAACAACCCTACTGAAGCCACGCTTCTTCCCGGCGGCTCAGTGATGACGCTGAGTGAATTCCTGGAAAATTATATCGCCAGCCATCCTAATGAATTTAACAATGATGGTTTAAATAGGGTCAGGGGATACAAATCGTCATCAGCGACCTTGCTTCATTTGACGGTTAAATCTTCGGATATTGGAGATGCTGATGATCAATATTGGTATGACCACGTTCCTGATCCAGGGTGGATTTACAACGTTGATTACAATAACTGGACGCATTTCGCCGGCACGATTTCGAGAACGGCGGTCCGCTCCTTTGGTACAAAACTCACCGTCACCGAGGCGCTGAAGGCCGACAACCCGATCAACGTGTCCGTGCGCCGCAGCACCAACGCCGGCAACATCACCGTCACTGCGCCAAACGCCGACGTGCTGCTGGCCGATGAGCTGCGCACCAACGAGGCGAACGCCGTTGTCTCGATCACGGCGAAAAACATCATCGCCGGCGAGCGCGCGCTGGTCAACGCCGACGACGTGCAACTGACCGCGTCGGAGCACATCGCCAGGGAGCGGCCGCTGATCCTTGACCCGCTCGGCGATGTTGTGTACGTCAAAGCCACGGCAGGCGACGGAAAGTCGATCAGCCTGGCCGTGCCCGACGGCGGCGCCAGCGTTGACCTGAAAACGACGGGCGGGACCATCGACCTGACGACCGACCTGTCGATCGCCGGCAGGGCCGAAGCGGCGACGATGACGCTCAAAAGCGACTTCGGCAGCATCGGCTCGGCCGATACGGCGTTTGTGATCGCAGGAGCCGGAATAACGGAGCTCACCGTCACCGCTAATGAAACGATCAACATCGCCAAGACGAACGGCGACCTGGCCGTGGTGCGCGCCGAAACGCCGGGCGACGTGACGCTGGAGACGAAGGACGGCAGCATCGTCAACCCCCGGCAGACCAAAAAGAGAGGCATGTCCGACGAAGAGTGGGTGAAGTTCTGGAAGGACGCCGAACTGATCAGCGCCGACGGCAAATCGATCACGGACCAGGTGCGCGATGAGCTTGTTGCAAACGTCGAAAACGCCTACCGGACGGAACTTTCCACGTATCAGATGGCCAAAACTCACCTGGCAAGCGACGACGCCGGACAGCTGGAGTTAACGAACAAGGACAGAGCGTACCTTGAAAGCATCGTTGCGAGCCTGGACAAGTACGCCAACGTGACAAACGTCAGCGATTATCAGGCACAGATCGCTTCGATCGACGTGCAGCTTCAATCCGCTGAGCTGACCGAGAAGCAGAGGGTTACGCTCCAAAAGCAGAAGGAAGCCCTGCAAAACAGGATCACGGCTTTGAGCAAGGATGGCACGATCGACATCAAGGATTACATTGAGCAACAGAAGCAGGTAACAAGCTCTGACCTGAACGTCCTTGTCACGATCGACGCAGAGACCATCGGCGGCTGGACGGCGAACTATCTGCTCTATGCCGTGCAGGACGCGATCCTCAACCCCGGCCCCGGCACGGTGCAGGCCGACCTGGAGCCGGTCATCATCGGCAAGACGGTGACGCTGAAAGCGAGCGTCAACGTCGGTTCTGAGGACGCGGAGGTAACGATCCCGGGCGGCGCGGCCCTGAACGACACAGACGGCCTTGAAAATCTGAAAAAGCTTGCCGCTGCCAACCCGGCCGACGTGACATGGCGCGACAAAGACGAAAACAGCGGCGAGTTTGTCATCAACGAAACGCACATGGTCGCCATCGACGCATCCGAAGCTGCGGGTGCCAAGGCGGGCGAAGTCATCGCCATCGCCTCGCCCAAGCGCGACCTTGTGCTCACCTCCGTGGAGAGCACGGGCGGCGGCAAGGTGTTCCTAATGGCCGGCGGTGATGTGCTCGTCAGCGACAAGAGCACGGCCGATGCGGTCGTGAAGGGCGGCGACATGTTCATCGCCGCAGCCGGACAGCAGACTGACATCGGCTCCGCCGACCGTCCGCTGACGGTCGAGCAGGCGGCAAACTTGACGCTGCGCGCCAGCGCGGGGCGGTCTGTCTACCTGACGGCTGCCTCCGGCGACCTGTCGCTCGGCTCCATCGCCGCCAAACAGGACCTGTTCGTGACGACGAGCGAAGACGGCAAGGGCATCTTCATGAGCGAGGGCCAGGGCCGTCTGGATGCCTCCGACATCCGTCTGACGACGAACAATGGCAATATCGGCTCGCAGGACGCGCCCATCCGCGTGCAGAACGCCGCGTCGAACGACTTTTCGCGTAGCGTGACCGTAAGCGGCGCCAGCAACGTGTATATGAACGGCGAAAATGACCTGCTCCCCGAGGGCTGGCTGAACCTGAACGGTGCGACGATCGGCAGCGCGGACATCCGTTCCGAGGGCGGCCTCGCCATAAGCGGCGACATGATCGTGCGCAGCGGCTCGAGCGCGCAGTTCGCCGCCGCTGACGACATCATCGTGTCCCACAAGCTGACCGGCGGCGATCTGACGCTTTCGGCCGACTATAACGTGACTGTCAAGGGCGAGACAAGCGGCGACGCCGTTACCGTCAGAAGTGGCTCGAACACGACGCTGGCCGATGTGAAGGCCGGCACGCTGAGCGTGAGCGTCGACGGCACGATCACGACCGCGGCGGTCACGGCGAACAATGCCGAACTGACCGCCTCCGGCGACGTGAACGTAGGCGGCAATCTGACCGGCGGCGACATCTCCCTGACATCGCAAAACAAAGCCGTGAACGTGAGCGGCGACGTTTCGGCCGACACTCTTGCCGTGACCGCGCACGACACTGTCGAGCTGAAAAAGAGCGTCACCGTCGCGGCGACGACGACGCTGAACTCAACTGCGGGCGACGTGATCGCCGGCGGCGATCTCAAGACCGACACATTGACCGCGAATGCGCGCGGCAGCGTGACCGCGAAGGGCATCACCGTCAGCAACGCGGCACTGACCGCGTCGAACGACGTTACTGTGACCGGCGATCTGACCGGCAGCGGGCTGAAACTTTCGGCTGACGCGAAGGTGACCGTGAGCGGCACGACGACCGCCGACAAACTGACGATCAGCAGCGGTGCTGACACGAAACTCGGCGAAGTGAAGGCCGGCTCGGCTGACATCATCGCGGGCCGGAGCATCGACATTGCCGGAAAACTGACCGGCGGCGACTTGCTGCTTTCGGCCGACGGATACGTGACCGTGAGCGGCGCGACGAGCGCCGACGAGCTGACGATCCGTTCCGGCAAGGATATGAAACTCGCGGAAGTCAAGGCCGGTTCAGCTGACCTCAGCGGAGTGAACATCGTCGTGACCGACGACCTGACGGCGGGGACGCTGACGGCGGCAGCCTTGGGGGATCTCACCGCGAAGCAGTACGTGAATGCCGGTTCAGCTAACATCACGGCAGGCGGCGACATCAGAGTGGGGCGCGAACTGACCGGCGGCGATCTGAGCCTGTCGGCCGACAAGAACGTGACCGTCGGCGGCAGGACGATCGCCAGCACGCTGACGATAAAGTCGGGCGCTGACACGACGCTGGCCGGCGTGCGTGCCGATTCTGCTGACATCATCGCCGGGAAGAGCATCGAAGTAAAGGAGTACTCCTTGACAGACACGCTGACCGGCGGCACGATGCTGCTTTCGGCCGACGAAAACGTGACCGTGAAGATCCCCACCAGCGTCGATAAACTGACGGTCCGTTCGGGTTCGGACACGTCGCTGGCCAACGTGAAAGCCATAACGCTTGAGGCGAACGCCGGCGGTTCGATCACGACGAAGGGCGTCACAACCGGAACGGCAAACTTTGTCGCGTCTGCCGACGTTACCGTGACCGGCAATATGAAAGCCGACGAACTGACGATCCGTTCCGGCACGAACACGACGCTGGATTACGTGTTAGCGGGGACGCTTGAGGCGAACGCCGGCGGCTCGATCACGACGAAGACCGTTACCGCCGAGTCGGCGACCCTTGTCGCGTCCTCTGACGTGACCGTAAAGGGATATCTGAACGGCGGCAATCTGACGCTTTCAGCCGATAAGAACGTGACCGTGGTCGGCCAGGCGAGCGCCGACAAGCTGACGTTCCGTTCCGGCGCGGACACCAAGCTGGCTGACGTGAAGGCAAACACGCTTGACGCAAGCGCCGGCGGTTCGATCACCACGAAGAGCGTCGCAGCCGAGACGGCAAAATTTGCCGCGTCGAACGACGTGATCGTGACTCGCGACTTGACCGGCGGCGACCTGACGCTTTCGGCTGACGAGTACGTGACCGTGAGCGGCACGACCAGCGCCGACACTCTGACGATCACGTCGTGCAAGGATACAAAACTTGCGGAAGTGAAGGCTGATTCGGCTGATCTGACGGCGGTGAACATCATCGTGTCCGAAGACCTGACGTCCGTGACGCTGACCGTGAACGCCGCCGGCGACTTCACTGCGCGGCAGAACGTGACGGCTGATTCTGCCGACATCATCGCTTCGCACGACATCGGCATTTCCAACAGCCTGACCGGCGGTGACCTGCTTCTTTCGGCCGACAACGCCGTGAGCATCGGCGGCACGACGAGCGCCGACGAACTGACGATTAGAAGCGGAGCGGATATGACCCTGGCCGACGTGAAGGCGGGCACGCTTGACGCAAAGACCGGCGGCTTGATCACGACCGATTCTGTCACAGCGAAAACGGCCGACCTGACCGCCAAAGGCGATGTGACCGCCAAGAGCAACATCGACGCCGAAACGCTGACCGTTGCGGCGGGCAGAAAACTAACGACGCAGAACGTCACGGCACAAACGGCCGACCTGACCGCCAAGGGCGATGTGACTGCCAAGGGCGACATCAACGCCGACGCGCTGACCGTTGCGGCAGGCAAAAACATCACCACGCAGAACGTCACCGTAAGCGACGCGGCGAAGATTGCAGCGTCGAACGACATCGCCGTGAGCGGAAATCTGACCGGAGGCGAGCTTGACCTGACCTCCGGCAGGAACACCGCCGTGAGCGGCACGACGAATGCCGATACGCTGACGATTACCAGCGGCGCGGACACCAAGCTGGCTGACGTGAAGGCTGATTTTGCCGACATCATCGCTTCGCACGGCATCAGTATTTCCAGCAGCATGACCGGCGGTGAAATGCTGCTTTCAGCCGACGAAAACGTCACCGTGAGCGGCACGACCAGCGCCGATACGCTGATGATCATGTCGGGCAAGGACACGAAGCTGGCAGAAGTGAAAGCTGATTCGGCCGATCTGACCGCGGCGAACATCATCGTGTCTGAAGACCTGACGGCGGGGACGCTGACGGCGAACGCAGCCGGCGACTTCACTGCGCTGCAGAACGTGAAGGCTGATTCTGCCGATATCATCGCTTCGCACGACATCGACATTTCCGGCAGCCTGACCGGCGGCGACCTGCTCCTTTCGGCCGACAACGCCGTGAGCATCGACGGCACGACGAGCGCCGACGAACTGACGATTAGAAGCGGCGCGGATCTGACCCTGGCCGACGTGAAGGCAGGCACGCATGACGCAAAGACCGGCGGCTCGATCACGACCGATTCTGTCACAGCGAAAACGGCCGACCTGACCGCTTCCGGCGACATAACGGCCAACGGCGACATCAATGCCGATACGCTAATCGTTGCGGCTGACAAGAACATCACGACGCAGAACGTCACCGCCAAGACGGCCGACCTGACCGCCTCCGGCGACATAACGGCCAACTGCGACATCAACGCCGAAACTCTGACCGCCGCCGCGGGCAAGGACATCACCACGCAGAACGTCACGGCAGACAAGGCCGAGATGACAGCCAAGGGCGATGTGACCGCAAACGGCAGCCTGACCGGCGGAACGTTTGACGTGACCGCCGAAAAGGGCAGCGTCACGATGACGGATGCCAACGTCGAAACGCTGAACGCGACAGCAGGCAAGAACGTGATGGCTGAGAACATCACCGTAAGCGATGCGGCAAAGATCGCGGTGTTGAACGACATCACCGTGAGCGGAAACCTGACCGGCAGCGGTCTGCTCCTATCGGCTGACGAAAACGTCGCCGTGAGCGGCACGACCAGCGCCGGCTTCGCTGTGACTATCACCAGCGGCGCGGACACCAGGCTGGCGGAGGTGAAGGCCAATCAGGCAGAACTGACGGCGGCCAACATCATCCTTTCCGAAGACTTGACGGCCGCGGTGCTGAAGGCGCAGACGAGCGGCGACTTCACCGCGCAGAAAAACGTGACGGCCGACGACAATGGCGAGATCATCGCAAGCAAGGACATCACCGTCAGCGGAAACCTGACCGGCAGCGGTCTGCTCCTATCGGCTGACGAAAACGTCACCGTGAGCGGCACGACGAGCGCCGACGAACTGACGATCAGAAGCAGCGCGGATCTGACCTTGGCCGACGTGAAGGCGGGCACGCTTGACGCAAAGACCGGCGGCTCGATCACGACCGATTCTGTTACAGCGAAAACGGTCGACCTGACCGCCAAGGGCGATGTGACCGCCAACGGCGACATCAATGCCGACACGCTGACCGTTGCGGTGAGCAAGGATATCACGACGCAGAACGTCAAGGCCAAGTCGGCCGACCTTAACGCTAAGGGCGACGTGACCGCAAACGGCGACATCGACGCCGAAACGCTGACCGCCGTTGCTGGCAAGAACATCACGACGCAGAACGTCACCGTAAGCGACGCGGCGAAGATCGCAGCGTCGAACGACATCACCGTGAGCGGAAAGCTGACTGGCGGCGAGCTTGACCTGACCTCCGGCAGGAACACCGCCGTGAGCGGCACGACCAGCGGCAACACGATGACGATTGCCAGCGGCGCGGACACCCAGCTGGCCGACGTGAAGGCAAACACGCTTGACGCGAACGCAGGCGGCTCAATCACGACCGCTTCGATCACAGTCAATTCGGCCGATCTCACCGCCAAGGGCAATGTGACCGCAAACGGCGACATCAACGCCGACGTGATGATCGTCGCGGCTGGCAGAAACTTCACCACGCAGAACGTCACGGCGGATAAGGCCGAGATGACAGCCTCCGGTGACATGACCGCAAACGGAGATCTGACCGGCGGAACGTTTGACGTGACCGCCGAAAAGGGCAGTGTCACGATGGCGGATGCCGATGTTGATACTCTGACCGCGGCAGCCGGAACGAACGTGACGGCGGAGAACGTCACCGTAAGCGTTGCGGCGAAGATCGCGGCGTCGAACGACATCACCGTGAACGGTAAGCTGACCGGCGGTGAGCTTGAGCTGACCTCCGGCAGAAACACCGCCGTGAGCGGCACGACCAGCGGCGACGCGGTGACGATCACCAGCGGCGCTGACACGACCCTGGCCGACGTGAAGGCAAACACGCTTGACGCGAACGCCGGCGGCTCGATCACGACCGATTCTGTCACCGCGAAAACGGCCGACCTGATCGCCAAGGGCAATGTGACCGCCAAGGGCGACATCAACGCCGACACGCTGACTGCCTCCGCGGGCGAAAACATCACGACGCAGAACGTCACGGCGAAAACGGCCGACCTGGCCGCCATGGGCGACGTGACCGCAAACGGCGACATCAACGCCGACGCGCTGACCGTCGCTGCGGGCAGAAACATCATGACGCAAAACGTCACAGCCAAGACGGCAGAGATGTACGCCTCGCGCGATGTGACTGCCAACGGCAGCCTGACCGGTGACGCGCTTGACCTGACCGCCGGCAGGGATCTGACCGTGAACGGCACGACAAAGGCGCAAAAGCTCACTGCCGCCGCCGGTGCGAACGCGACGTTTGCCCAGGTGCTCGCTCCGAGCGCCGACGTGACGGCAGGCAAAAGTGCCATGCTGGCAGACGAAAGCAACGATATGGGTGATCTCAGCCTGAGCGCGTCGACCGCCGTCGTCCGCGACAGCAACGACCTGAATTTGAACGTCCGCCGCGTTGGCGACCTTGATGCCGCTGTGAACGGCGACCTGAACGCTTCGTTTGACCAGCCCGCGAACAACGTCTCAATGACTTCACGCGGCGGCAGCGTCGACATCATCACCGACATCACAGCCAATGACCTCACCGTCAACGCGAAGAAGACGATCCTGGCGCGCAAAGACATGGCCGCAGCAAAGGGCATCACCCTGAACTCATCGGGCGATGTGACCGCTGACGGGACGATAACCACGCACGACCTGACCGCCGACGCCGGGGAGGACGCGACCTTCAACGGCAGCATCGATGCGACCGGCAGCGTCAGGCTGACCTCGCGCAACGGCTCAGTCACGGCCGAAGAGAACGTCACCGCGGGCGATCTGACCATCGCCGCCAAGGGCGACGCTGCGCTCAAGCGCGACATCGACTTGAGCGAACTGGCTGACGTGCGCGCCTCGAACGACGTGACGGTTGACGGCACGATCAAGGCAGGCAGCGCGAACCTCGCGGCAGGGAATAACATCACCATGAATGCCGCGCTCGTGCGCGACGACCTGAACGGATACGCGGGGGAGAACCTGAACGTCCTCGCGGACACCGAAAGCGGCGGCAACACTTGGCTTTCCGCGCACGAGATCAGCGCGCGCAACCTGACAGCCGGCAAGTTCCTGACGGCGCTTTCAGATACGACCTTTACCGGAAACGATCTGACCGCCGGCGGCGATGTGCGAGTGCATTCTTATGGTGATATGACGTTCAACGACGCCAAAGCAGGCGATAACGCCTGGATCCTCGGGCTCGGCTCGTCGGCGCTGCGGATGAAGTTCCATACCGTCAGCGCACCGGGCCTGGACACGGCAGTGCTGGTAGAACGCGGATATCTCGATTACTGGAAGGTGACGGCGGGCCTTGACGGCGCGACTGCCGTGCGTCACTTTGAAGGGCCGAAGGTGTTCGGATCCATGAAACAGGGCAGCAAGATCCGCGTCTTCTTCCCCTTCGGCGGATCGCTGATGCCGAAAGATCCGTTCAATTTCCACGTCATCGACCTGCTGCAAAACATCCATCTCCTTCCGTTTGAACGCGAGGCCGTGAGGATGTGGCCGCCGCGCAAGCCGAATCTGCACGTCGGCAGCGATGACATTGACGTCAATCTTGACGAATACAATTATTGGCTGCCCGAAGAGGTAACGTACGATGCGCCGCAGAAAGCACTGAGCGTAAGTTCCAACAGATAGCGGCAAGTACGAATAAGCGCCGGAGATCTCAGCGATCTCTGGCGCTTTCATATAACAAAACGGTTTGCTGATCTCGGAGTGAACGAGAACAGCAAACCGTTTCAGATTATTTTTATTCAGTTTTTCGTTAAAACGGCTCTCATCTTTCCAACCGTTATGCTGTGCCGTGAGCGGTCACGGAATCAGCTTTTCGTCCTCTTCAAGCTCTTTATGAGCATTGCGAATCTGTAGGTGTATCAGGTCGCTCTCTTTCCACTCAGACAGCCGGCCCTTATGCGGATCGCTGGCTGAGGTGTCCTTGATCGACGCCGGGATGATCGTC
>Ga0129307_1001346_pt1 | contig 26822 bp, 24 predicted proteins | sample P1105metagenome_FD_94437 | JGI IMG/M metagenome (GOLD analysis project Ga0129307, IMG submission 94437) | Capybara group fecal microbial communities from Wisconsin, USA - P1105 metagenome | ecosystem: Host-associated > Mammals > Digestive system > Large intestine > Fecal | place: USA: Wisconsin...
GTAGTAAGATATGGACCAGTCCAAAAATGGCGGAAGGGAAAGCTGCTAAAAACGCCTTCCGCAGATTCGTTGATATCCTGTCTAATCCCGTTTAGCAGTTCTGCTCCGTTCACAGCTCAGCACAGCCGATTATACCGGCAGAACCACCTGACCGCTTTCATTAGAAGCCCTACCGCCGTTATTAGCCAGGATCCGGCCTGAAACTGCCCATTAGCAAAACGGGGTAAAATATTAGCCAGATCTCTGATTTCTGCTAAAAATATTAGCTGGCGCATCGGGCTTTTCTTCTCAAAGCGGATTAAACAGGACAAAAAAGGAATTCCATTTTGCTAAAATCGATGGCGATTTGCTAATGGAATTCCTGGGATGTCTGGCGTCCCCGAGAGGATTCGAACCTCCGGCCTGTCGCTTAGGAGCGCATTTCGCGGTAGGTGCACCTACCGCCTTTGAGTTCCGCTGAGTTTCGAAAAGCTTTGTTTTATGCGGGTTCTGAAGCTTTTTCTGTCTAATCAAGTTGCTCTGTGATCGGTTGCGTTCTACTGTTTCGATTAGCAAAAATATTAGAAATAGCTAAATTCGGTGGCCAGAAGAAAAATGTCGTTTTGCACTGCGCACCTGTATTAGACAAACCTGAATTTATCGTTCTAAGCTGCCGACCTTTAATCAAAGTATTACTTTACTCAAGGCCCACCGCCGATGATAACAGCGTAGAAGCCTTGGTTTTATGCCTTATTGAATTTCTCCTTTCCCTGCTTGCAGCGGGGGCATTTCCAATCTTCCGGCAAATCTTCAAAGGCTACCCCTTCATGCTCCGCCGGATCATATACATAACCGCATATGGAACATACATACTTGCCGCTGGCTTTATGCGCTGTAAAATCCACATCGGCAAAAACAGTCGGAACAGGATTATCCAGATCCATCACACGCTTAGCCTCAAGATTTTCATAGCCCTGCGGGGTATGAGTTCCGCAATAAACTGTCGGATGATTTCGTATGAAATCCCGCACCCTGTCCTGCGTTTCACGGGCGGCACCGAGATCCTCAAAAACCGTAGAGAGCTTGTCGGCATAAAGAGCTTCATCAACATATGTGATATCGCCATGCAGCATATAAAACAGACCGTCAGACTCTGCAATGATGATGCTGTTGCCGTTCGTATGGCCTTTTGCCTTGATAAGATAGATGCCGTCCCTGATTTTCTGAGAGTCAGGGAAATTGTAGTATGCGCCGTCTGTAAAGCTCACGGGGACGATATTCGAAATCCCCTGCAGCTCATCAGCACTCAGTTCATCTTCGTTGACGTAGATCTTTGCGTTGGGGAAGGATTTCAGTTCTCCCGTATGATCGGCGTGCTTGTGTGTTACAAGAATGGCTGTCACCTGCTCGGGTTTGTATCCCAGTGCTGCAAAGGCTTCCATGTAGCTTGAAATGTCCTTTCCGGTATAGAGAGGGCTGTTTTCATCCGGCACTTCTTCCGGCATCCCGGCAGGAATACCCGTGTCAACAAGAATCACTTCATCTCCTGTGTCAATGAGATAATTCTGCAGGGAGCCGCGATACCGTACATTTTTATCGAACTTCTCCACGCCCTCTTCTCCGCCGAAGACAAATGGTTGTGTGTAAAATCCGTTTGTTCTGAATTTAACTGCTTTAATTTCCATTTTGCTTACCTCCTGTCAATGTTCATGCCCGCAAGCGCCCGATTTAACAGATCTCTCAACAGTATGGTGAATGCACAGGTGTAGAATCATATACCACATTGCTCGGAGGACAAATTACAGTCCCAGCCATGAAGGCAGAGTATTACAGGTGAAAAAACGGGGAGGCACAACGCCTCCCCGCTGCACGCTTAAAGTACATTCTCAAGTCTCTTAAAGACTGACTTGCTCCCAAATAAGACAGTAAAAATAAAAGAGCAAGACTTCGCAAAAGATTCCTTTTGCAAAGTCTTGCTGTCTTGTTATTTACATTATCCCAACAAGGAACGCAGGCTTTACGGTTTTCTAAAAACTCGTGTCCTTGTAATTCCTTTACGCTCCGACGATCCTTGCCGGAATCTCACAAATCAGCTTTCTAATGTCCTGCGTGCTCATTCCGTAATTTACCATTATCGATACGTATTCAATCAGAGCTTCCATCGGCTTAGCTTCCTGAGGTTGACCTCGGTCCGTGACAACAAAGCAGCTATCCGTACCGATCCTCAAGATGCTGTCACACATTTCCTCAGGCGGCAGCATACGGAAGACCTTCTCGATCAACACACCTTTCTTTGCCACCTCTGCCTGCACATCAATTGGAACGCGGTCTCTCTTCCAGTCCGGATGCGTAAAAATCACCTTTACGTTACGCTTTATCGCTTCTTCCAGAAAAACCAGAGAATGTGCTGTGGGCAGATGTCCTGTCGCCATATACACGTCGTGTGCCTTCACGCAGTCCATGATGTCATAAACAGCGGGGAGGAGTTTACCATCTTCATCCAGAATGCTGACCGGCTGACGGTTATCAAAGGCTTGGCCTTTTCCCTGGGCAACACTGATAGTTGAATCCATAGTCGGGAGCCAGACCATTACGGCGCCCTGACGGAGTGAATTCTCAACAGCGTACGCATTCAATCCGCCAACGGTATTGTTGAGAACGATACCTCCATAGGCAACTGCCTTGGTTCCTGCGTACTGGTTAGCTGTCCAGGCTCTGGCCTGCGTGGGTTCATAATGGTTTTTGATCATGATACCAGCCATGCCGTACCGATCCGCTTCCCTCAGCGCTTCAAAGTCGTCGACAGAACGGGTGCGAAAATCCAGTCCCGTATGGATATGCAGGTCGTAAGCGCCCTTCAGAAGTTCTTTTACTGTTTCCATGTTTTCCATCTTGACTGATTCCTTTCCTATTACTCGCCTTCCGTGTTTACAACAGGCTTCACGTTCTTTTTCCTGCGTGACAGGATTACTGAAACGATGACAACAACAATGATCGCCCAGAAGATCCAGTCGATTGCGGAGGAGAAGAAAATGGACAGGCTGTTCTTTGAAATCAGCAAGGATTGTCTTATGCTTCTTTCAAACGTACCGCCAAGCAGCATGCCCAAGATCGCAGGTGCCGAAGGAAAATCCATCAATTTCAGCACATACCCGATCACGGCAAAAATAATCATGACGAAGACATCCGTGATGTTCTGACGCATGGCATAAATACCAATGCAGCAAGCCATCAGCACGCAGGGGAAGATGACCGACTGCGGCGCTTTCGAGATTTTGTTGAAGAATCTAAGCATGAGCAGCATTGCGACAAGCAGAACCAGGTTGGACGAGATCAGTGCCGTGTAGATGGTGTAAACCGTGTCCTGATGCTGCGTAAAGAGCGTCGGCCCCATCGAAATGCCCTTGATCATGAATGCCGTCAGCAGCATGGCCGTATCCGAGTCACCGGGAATGCCGAAAGCAAGCAACGGGACGAAAGTAGCACCGACGGTGCCGTTATTTGCTGATTCGGAAGCCGCAACACCCTGCAGGCAGCCTTTACCAAACTGTTCCTTATGCTTTGAATGCTGTGAGGCGACCTGATAGCTGAAGAAGGCTGCCGGTGTCGCGCCAAGAGCGGGCAGCGCACCGAAGACAACACCGATTAGTGAGCCGCGGATCATGGTCGGCAGGGCTGAAAGCCATTCTTTGAATGACACTCTGGTGTCTGCCTTGCTGGCCGGCGGAGGCAGAAGAGACGTCCTCTGTTCTCCCGGTTTTTGATGCGCGATCTTCTCGATCTGATTCAGAATCATCGGCATGGTCAGCAGACCAAAGAATACTGCGGTCCTCTGGAGACCGTTCATTAGATAGGTGTTGCCCAGGCTGTAGCGCGAGATCGCGGCAAGCGGATCCATGCCGATCGTACTGAGCCAGATACCCAGAACGGCAGCCAGCAGACCTTTGATCATCGATTCGCCAGCCACCGCACCGACCATTGTCAGTGCCATCAAGACAAGAAGCGTGTATTCATCCGGACCGAAGTAGAGAGCCAGTCTGGAAACAGGACGCGCAAAGAAAATCAGAACCAGGCAGCTTGTAATGCAGCCCTGCACGGATGCAAACAGTGCCATCTTCAGGGCTTTGCCCGACTGCCCTTTTAGGGCCATTGGAAAGCCATCCAACACCGTACAGGTCGCGCATGCAGCCCCCGGCGTTCCTAAGAGGATAGCCGATATCGAGCCGCCGTAAATGCCGCCGTTGTAGATGCCCAGAAGGAAGATCAAGGCGGTATTCAGATCCATGACGTAGGTCAGCGGTATGCAAAGAGTTATGGCCATCAGCCCGTTCAGACCTGGGATGCAGCCGACGATGACCCCGACCATGACACCCCCGAAAAGCAGGAGCAGATGATCAATGGTAAAGACATTGCCAAAGCCGGAAAGTAATCCTTCTAACATTTGTTCTTCCTCCCTCTCACGGCATTGTCATCTTAAATCCGTAAGTGAACAATGCCCAGAAAGCAAGCGGGAACAGGATCATCACAGGGAGGATCACTTTCCAATTCCGCTGCCCGAGAACCAGCATGTCTACACAGAGAAGTATGCCGGTCGTAGGAATGTAATGCGTCGTTTTTACACACACGGCCCAAGCAACTACACTTAAGAATGAGACTGCCATCATTTTGATGCCTTGGAGACTTAGTTCGACAATCGACGTGTCTGCCTTGGCTTTTTTGCCAAACGTCTGCAAGAACAGAACAAGCCCGAGTGCTGCGAACGCATAAGCACAAAGATTAGGAACGGTGCGCGGGGAAACGCCGAAAGTCCTGTTGTCAGGGACCCATCGAGGATTAAATACGAAATAGAGCAGCAGCGCAAACACAATGAAACCCAGTGAAGCCACCTGTGTTACGCGTATCTTCTTTAATTTGATGATCTCCATGTTATTGGTCCTTTCGTTAAGCGTTTCCCCGCGTATGTTTTTTATTGTTTGATCATGCCAAGTTCAACCAAATACTTGTAGGACAGTTCGGAGTCGGTCTTAAGCTGTTCTGCATATTCCTTGGCATCGTAGGTATAATGCTGGTAGCCAATGCTGTCAACATGATCAATATATCGCTGATCAAGCACAACTTCCTGCAGAGCCTTGTCGAGAATATCAATGTATTCCTGCGGAGTGCCCTTAGGAGCGGAGAATCCAAGCCCGCCATAAGAGAATACGTTGTATCCCTGCTCAACGGCAGAAGGAATGTCGGGGTTGACATCCGGATAACGCTGATCACCGAGCGGAGCAAGAAGCTTCAGATCTCCCGAGAGAACCATCGGTTTGGCTGTGGATTTGCCGTGGCAAGTGAACTGGCAGATGCCGCTGGCCACGGAGGTGGCAACTTCCTTGGAATTGGTCGGGACGAAGGTCACCTTGCTGGCGTCGACCTTACCGATCTCGAACACTTTCATCATATTGACAAGGTTTACATAGCCGGCAAAGCAGCATACAACGGATTCCTGAGAATTGATCCACGCACAGAGTTCATCAAGGTTGTTGAAAGGAGCATCAGCCTTAGCATAGAAGCAGTGTGAGAACGGAAGGACCATGCCGATGTGTTCAAAGCTGTCCCAACGGTAAGGGACTTCATCCGGCTGAAGGTAAGGAGTAATGCAGGTAGGAGACGCAGAAGTAGCGCCGATCGTATAGCCGTCGTTCGGCGAATTGTACAGTTCGATCTCACCGGTAACACCGTCCGCGCCTTCAACGTTCTTTACGACAAAAGGCACGCCCAGTTTTTCTTCCAGCAAAGTCGCGATAGTGCGGCAGGTCAGGTCCTGATTGGAGCCTGCGCCGTAAGGGCAGATCACGTTGACCGCTTTGGTGGGATAAGTCACAGCGACGGGTTCTGTTTGCGTTCCGGCCGATTCAGTTTGGCTCCCCGCCGGTTCTGTCTTAGTCGTTGCCGGTTCCGTTACTTTGCTGGATTCGACCGGCTTTTCACCGCAGGCAGTCAGTGACAGCACAAGCACGGCAGCACAGAGGATAGCTAAAAGTCTTTTCATGGTTTTTTCCTTTCCTTTCGCTAGTATGTATTTATACCACGTCTTTAGGATCAATGGGTTCACCTGCTTCAAACTTAAGGATATTTCCGTAAGTGTGTTCCAGGCGAGGGAGCATGTTGTCGATAGTGCTTCCCGCACAGTGGCAGGTCAAGACAACATTGTCCAGGTTTCGCAATTCGCTTCCTTCCTCAAGAGGTTCGTTCTCATAGGTATCAAGGCCGGCACCGCGTATTTTCCCCTCTTTCAAAGCTTCGATCAAGGCCTGTTCATCGACCACGCCACCACGGGAAGTGTTGATCAGAATCGCCTCAGGATCCATCATGGCCAGATAATCCTTGTTTATCATCCCCTTGGTAGAATCCGTCAGAGGAGCGTGTACCGTGACAATGTCTGATGTCTTCATCAATTCTTCCAACGACACATATTTGACGTTATATTCCTTCTCTTTTTCTTCGCTCATCCGGAAAATATCGTAATACTGGCACGTGACCATAAACCCTTTCAGCATTCTGTGAAGCTGTTTGGCAATGTTGCCGAACCCTACAAAGCCGATGGTCTTTCCGTCCATCGTGTAACCCTTGGTCCGCATCTCCTTTTTCAGCCACTCACCTCTTCTCACGGAGCGGTCCACGAAAGGAATGCAGCGATTGACACTGATCATCAGACCAAGAGCCATCTCAGCAACACATGCGGCATTCGCCCCAGCTGTAATGAAAACCGGAACGCCAGCCTCCTTTGCTGCGTCTACATCGATCTTGTTCAGTCCCACACCGAACTTCTGGATCATTTTGAGTTTCTTTCCCGCGAGGATGATGTCCTTGGTGAGATCCGAACCTCCGGCAATTACGTAATCCGCGTCAGCGATAAGTTTCTTATGCTCTTCCGCGTCTCTGGTCAGAGGAAAGACGACTTCAAACCCCTCAGGAAGGCTGCCGAGAATCAGTTCCTTCATCTTGTCCGAATGAAGATCATTCCAAAAAATCTTTTTCATCGCACCTACTTCCTTCATATGTTCCGCTTTTCCCGCGAAACAGTTTCTGACATGTCACTGTAATCATAACAATCATGCTTTCCTGCGTAAAACACGTTTTTGTGGTGGCAGGCCACAGGCGAACGCTTGTGGCGCAAGTGCGAGAATAAACAGTTTACCCGATAGAGTATTGATAAGTAATTTCGTATGATGTAAAATACAGGATATGCAAAGGGGGTTGTCTCTCATGAACTTTACGAGTTTGCGATACTTTTTAGTTGTTGCAGAAGAACTGAACATTACCAAAGCTGCGCATCGCTTGTACATTTCCCAGCAAAGTTTAAGTGAGCACATTTCTAAACTGGAACGTGAATATGGCGTCGTTTTATTCGAACGTCAGCCCCGTCTGAAACTCACCTACGCTGGACGTTGCATGTACAGTTTTGCCGAAAGAATCGTAAGTCTTGACAAAGAACTTGACACTCAGATGGCAGACATTTCCTCGTCTCAAAGAGGTAGCCTTTCCATAGGTATGCCCCCAGCTCATGGGAGAGCACTCGGCCCAGATATTCTTGAAGCATTCCACGAACGATACCCCAGCATCGACATCAACATCGTCATTGATAATTCCGGAAGGATTTGTAATCAGGTACTTGACGGAAATCTTGATCTGGCTTTTTGCTTCAATTACGACATTGTCAATCCCCGACTGGAAAGAGTCGATTATCTGGATTCCGCCTTCTGCCTTGTCATTCCCGAAAACATTCTGCAGGAAGATTTTCATATGTCCGAAGATGAACTGTTTTCCGAGGAAAGCTTTGATCTGGCAAGGCTTGAGAACACGCCGCTCATCACTTCCACTTCCCAGTCTGTCGTGCAGAATGAGTTCCTTCGCTTTCTTCAACACAAGAACATTCGCTGTCAGAGAGTCATCGGCGCAGTTCGTGATCATCAGACAAGGCTGCTTCTATGTTCCCGTGGTTTGGGTGTTACCTTCACCTTCCAGCATGTAGCACAGAGTTTCCTTAAAGACTACAGAACGCCAAAAAGATTGTTCTGCGTCCCGCTGGACATGGCTATAAAGGTGCACGATCACGCCCTTTCCATTTGTTATCTGCATGACCGCTATCTCAGTAATGCCGGTAGCGCATTCATCCGCCTGGCTCAAAGCATCAAGCCACCCGTGATTTCCTTCCTTTCTTCCCCTACAGGCTAATGCTTGTTGCCGCTAAACCATTTATACTGTTTGACATTGTATAATGACATGACTATGCTTGCTCTAGATCATCTCCACGGGAGGATTAATCATGATTTATGGATCAGGCAATTATCGTTATGAGGTCGAAGAAGGCTGGGGAAGCGAAGTCAAGCAACGTTGGAATGTAAAAGAATGTGCAGGAATCACAATCGATGAAGAAGATCGTATTTATCTGCTTACAAGGACCGTTCCGCCCGTCGTAATCCTCAGTAAGGACGGCAAGGTACTTGATTACTTTGGAGAAGATATTTTTGTAAGAGCTCACGGCATGTACCGCGATAAAGATGGAACAATCTACGGTGTGGATGACGCAGGGCATGCAGTCTACCAGTTTGATGCCGACCATCATCTGATTCGCACCTGGGGAACGAAGGGTGTTCCCAGCGATACCGGGGCCATTGGCAAGGATTATAAAACGATCAAGCGGGCTGCTGGTCCATTCAATTACCCCACCCGTCTTGTGACTGATTCGGATGGAAATGTCTACATTACTGATGGTTACGGTAATGCGAGAGTGCATAAGTTCACACACGAAGGTCAGCTGATCAAAAGCTGGGGAGAGCCAGGCGATGAGCCCGGACATTTCAATCTTCCGCACGGCATAGCCATCGACAAGGATGGTATTTTGTATGTCGCCGACCGTCAGAATCACCGCGTCCAACTGTTCGACACCGAAGGCAATCTGATTGCCGTGTGGAACGGATTTCACCGTCCCTCAGATGTCTGGATTGACAAAAATGACATCATTTACGTATCTGAATGCAAGAGAACCAGTGATTGGAATGACGCCCCTTCCCGCATCAGCATTCTTGACAGGACCGGGCATCTCCTCTCCCGCCTTGAAGATCCCGACAGTCAGTACGATCCGGAGATTGGCAGCCGCTGTGCTCATGGAATGTGTGTAGATTCCCAGGGGAACCTGTACGTAACGGAAGTCGGAAAAAAACTGAATGATAGCTTTTTCGGGCTGAAAAAATACAGAAAGATCTGACATCTGGATACCCCTAATTCGAAAACCACATCAAAACAACAGCAAGACTTCGCAAAAGACATGTTTTGCGAAGTCTTGCTGCATTATGACCTTTTATGAGCAGATGTTGTGAGCTAACACTAATTGCATGTGGTTCAGTTTTTTGATAGCAGGTCAACAACATAAAGAAAAAGGAGATCTAGAATTGTTCCAAATCTCCCGAAAAATAAAAACATAAGTTAATTAAACATATAGTTTGTTACTATAGGTTTTCTACCGTCTGTCTGATCGTGAAAGTACTCATACAGGCACAAACCAAGGAATGATCCACTGAGGTTTGTCACGTTATTCCATCCCCGTCCCTGAAGTTCACAGATTGCATAATAACTTCTCTGTCCGCTTCGGCAATGGAGGTATACCGGAATGTCTCTGGGAATCTCATTGATTCTGTCATGAAGCTCTGACAACGGAACATTATGTGCTCCGCATATATGTCCCGCTTCATAGTCCGGTTTTTCCCGAACGTCAACGATGTACGCGCCAGCCTCGGCCAGTTTCCGAATCTCACTTACCCTCACCTGTTTCAGGCGGCCGTGCAGAAGATTCAGCCCTACGAGTGCCGCCATGTTTACGACATCCTTCGCCGTACCGTAGATTGGTGAATAACATAGTTCTAAATCTTTCAGATCTTCAAGGACCGCATTCATGGAAATCATGGAGGCAATCACGTCTATTCGCCTCACAGCATCGCCCTGTCCAACGGCCTGCGCCCCCAGAACACGTCCTGTCGGCACTTCAAAAACAAGTTTAAAAGCGAGAAAGTGAGCACCGGGAATGATTTTGACCCGATCGTCCGGTAGAACATAGGCGACGTCATAGTTGAGTCCTGCTTTCTCCGCTGCCTTTTCGTTAAGTCCAGTGCATGCCGCATTCATTCCGAAAACACGCAGACAGCTTGAACCTATGAATCCCCTGACCCGGTTGCACATTCCTTCAATGTGATCAGCTGCAGCTCTGGCCTGGCGTTGTGCAGGTCCTGCCAATGCAAGGATCCCTGGCTGCCCGGTCAATCTGTTGAACGACTGTACTGCATCGCCGACTGCATAAATATCCGGGTCATCCGTCTGGTAATTCGCGTTGACCCTGATTCCGCGAGTCGGCCCAGTTTCCAGCCCTGCCTCGGTAATAAGCCGCGTCTCTGGTGCAACACCTATCGAAAGCAGAACAGCATCCGCGGGAATCTCAATCATTTTTCCTTCAGATGAAGCCTTGACTGTATGTTCACAAATCTCCGACAGCATGTGGCCAAGATACAGCCGCACGCCATGATCTATCAGTTCCTTGTGAAGGATCTGCACCACATCTTCGTCAAAAGGAGCAAGTATTTGGTTCAATCCTTCAATAAGATGAACCACATAACCAGCTTCCGTCAGGTTTTCCGCCGCCTCGATACCGATGAATCCACCGCCGACCACGACCACATCACGTGCATGCACTGTCTCCAAATACGTTTTAAAGTTCGCAGCATCCCGAACGTTACGCATAGTAAACACGTTCTGGTTCATAATGCCCGGTATGCTTCGCGGGCGGATAGGCGCCGCTCCCGGTGCAACGATCAGCTTGTCATAGTGTTCTGAGTATTCCCGACCGGTCGTCACTTCTCTGACCTGAACGCAATGATCGTCCCGGCTGATTGCAGTCACTTCACTTCCTGTTCGAACTTCAATGCGATAACGCATCCAAAAGAGTTCCTGTGTCATGACTACCAGGTTCGATTCGTCCGCAACAACACCGCCGAGATAATACGGTAATGAGCAGTTTGAGAATGCAGCATGCTCGCCGCGCTCAAACACTATAATCTGAGCCTGCGAATCCAGTCTGCGCAATCTGGCCGCTGCTGATGCGCCGGCTGCTACGCCGCCGATGACGACTATTTTCATCTTTTCTCCTAAATGGCGTGCATTTTAACGCCAGAACAGATCCCGGTTGGCATGGCTGAACAATTCATAACCGTTCTCTGTAATCAGCATGGAGTCTTCCACATTATAGCTACCGTTCTTTGAACTGTAATACGGTGCTTCAAGGCAAAACACCATTCCGGGTTCAAAAGTCCCGGGATTTGTCGGCGCAATAAACGGATACTCTTCTCCGCGCAGGCAACCAAGAGAGTGACCAAAATGGCCGCGTTTGAAATTCGGGATTTTTTTCTGAACAACAGCCAACATCGCATTGAAAACATCCGCACAGCGAACACCAGGCCCAATCATAGATAGTCCCGTATCGTAAGCCGCCAACAATAAATCATAGATTTCCTTCCGTTCCGGAGCCAAAGTGTCTCCGACCACGAACGTACGCCCAAGGTCTGAACTGTAACCTTTACGCATAACACCGCCGTCAAGTCGTACAATATCACCGTTTATCAATTTATGTGTGCGAGGAATAGATGTTGTCGAGAAGTACTCGCTGTATGTATGGGCTTGGCGTATACCGTAAACCTCTTTGCTCAGATTAAACCCATTGACACAGAAGAAATGCATAATATCTTCTTCTGTCATGCCAACCTTTATCTGATCAGCAGTCAGTTTCATCTGTTTTTCTGCCATCTGCGTATTAGTGCGAAGCGTTTCAATCTCAAATGCCGTCTTAAAAGCTCTGGCATTAATGATTACCTTTCCGCAATCAGCAAGAGCCTCTTTTCCATATACAGACGTTAGATACTCATACCTAGGGAATGTAAGCGTTCCAGGTTCGACACCGACCTTTTTCACATCACCGAGCTTATCCGAAATTACACCAACGGCAAGCTTGAAGCTGCGATTTGGATCCGGTTGTGTTTCTTTCTCCCCCTCATCCGGGAAATCTTCAATATACAGCCAAATTGGATAAGTAACGACATCCACATCGGGACATTCGTCTGTTACGGATTTTGATTCAAACTGGCTGCAAATGACGGCACAACTGCCTGTTTTCGGCACAACCGCAATCGTCCCACCTACTACACCATTGTTATAAAGGCTTCGACTGGCAAAGCCTGTCGCATAAAAAATAGATTCAGCCGTCGTTAATACAAGCGCATCAAAACCAGCTTTATCCATCTCAGCCTGTATTTTTAACTGTATCTCTTTTTGATTTCTTACCAGACTCATGATATCCCCCTACCTATAATTAATTGTCTCCGCCCGAGGAAGCGCTGCAGCTTTTACGGCAAAAGTCAAATGTTCACTCAAACTATTCACAAATCCCGTATAGTCTTTGTTCCTAATTGCGTCCATTATCTTTTGATGACGCTCCATAGTAAGCGGAATCAGTTTCTGCGTTTCCTGTTTGGTCATAACCTGAAAGAAAGTGATTCTTTCCTTCAAGATATTCCAAATCTCACTAAAGATGCGATTTCCGCCTTTCATGACAATATACTCATGAAAAGCAATATCCTGTTCAACACTGGTCAGAATATCTCCTTGTTCTGCATAAGCATCCGCCGAACGACAATATTCTTCCAATTGAACAATATCCTCCTCGGTAAAACTGTTCATTCCCAATCGGTATGCCGCCGGTTCAAACATCTTCCGGGCTTCAATCAATTCTTCGGCATCTTCATAGGTAAAAATCTTTACAAAGGAACCTCTATATGGAAACACTTCCAAAAGTCCTTTACCGTGCAACTCCATAAATGCACGCCTGACCGGAGTGATGCTCACGTTCAGCTCTTTTGCGACTTTTGCTTCTACCAGATAATCCCCGGGTTTGAGGCTTCCATCTAGAATATTCTTGCGTAAAGTATCGTAGATTTGATCAGAAACGCTCCGGTTCTCATGTTGTCTAATCATTGTTAATCCCATGCTGCGTTTCCTCTCCATTCATTTATTCTGTTTAGTCTAAGACAGCAATCGTTTCAATCTCGCACGAAAATCCCGCAGGTAACTGCTTAACAGCCACACAGGAACGGGCAGGTCTTGAGACAAAATAACGAGCATATACCTCATTAAAAGCGGCGAAGTCCTTCATATCCGCAAGAAAACAAGTCGTCTTGACTACTTTGTCAAAACCTGTTCCTGCCGCCTCATATAATGCAGCGATATTTCGAATTGCCTGTTCTGTCTCTGCCTGAATTCCACCTTCAACCAGTTTTCCTGTTGAGGGGTCCACGCCTCCTTGTCCTGAAGTAAACAGAAAACCTCCAACGGCAATTGCTTGCGAATAAGGTCCGATTGCTTTTGGTGCCTTATCAGTTGCAATTATCCCCATACATAATACCTCTGTTCATTATTTCCTTTTAGGATAGACATCATGAGACCGTTACGTATACAAACGATTATAGTACTTGCTGTACAAAGCCGCAACTGCATTGTGTCCCAGCACTCGGTCCTTTGTGAACAATGTAGTGACTGGCGCTTCTGAGTACTTATAAAAAAGAGAATCATGTCCCACACACAGCCCTATCACGATATTCAGATCTGTTCCCGCACGATTCAGGACTCTGGCCTGAAGTACGGGGTTACACATGACTTCATCTTTTCCTTCTTTGTTGATCTTATCTTCCTCTGCAAGTCCCATATCACGTTTATCTGCTCCACCAACTTTACATGCGACACTGACATAGTTAATCCCATTCTTCTGCAGAATCTTTGCAAACGTCCTTGCCTCGTTGATGCAGCCGATACAGGTGGCAATTCCAACTTTTTTAGCTCCGATTGCCTTAATGAACAGGACGGTTTCCTCTACCCTTGTTTTCTGACAATAATATCTGCCCTCGATTTGGGCCGAAGTACGAGCAATTATGCCATCCACACTGTCGCTGGCATAGAGTGCGCTCATTGCCTCTACTTCTCCGTCTTCCAATTTATTCGTTGTCACGCAAAAAGGCGGAAAATGCTTATCATGGTCCCGGCAATTATACAACCCGCAGTCTGTACAACTGAATTCTCTCGAATATTCTTCAGACACGATTTTCTCCTGTTCCGGGAGGGGTGCATATACACCCCTCCCTTCAAAACCTTCTGTGCTTATTTCAAAGCACCGCATTCCTTGTAATACTTTTCAGCACCCGGATGGATCGGAATAACCGCCCCGTCAACAGAGTTAACCGCATTGAATTTAGCCGCCAGAGGCATGGCAATTCCCAGATATTCCGCGTTCTCGCACACGATCTTAACGAAATTATACACGAAATTCTCGTCCAGATCCGCACGGCAGATCATCTGGTTAGTCGTACCGATCGTCTTCACGTCTGCTGCCTGTCCCTTATAAGTGTTGGCCGGGATAGTCTTTTCAGCAAAGAAAGCATAGTGTTCATGGATCCACTTAATATGCTCATCATCAAAGCTGATGAAACGAATATCGACCGAGTTCGCAAGGTCGGTAATCGCCGCCAACGGATAAGAAGTAATGTGGATACCAATGTCCGCCGTTCCGTCCTGAACCGCCGCTACCGCATCCGCCAGGGAAAGCGTGTTAGCGTTGATGTCGGCATCCGTAAATCCATATGCTTCCAGAAGAATCGGCAGGTAGTACTGAGACGTCGTGCCCTTAGTCACAACAACTTTGTGTCCCTTAATGTCTTCAAACTTCTGAATGTCGGAGCCATTCTTGACGAATACGTGAATGATCGTATCATAGCCGCCAATTACATAATTGAACTGGTTGGCCTTAAGATCGGTGTATTCACGACCTGCCTGATAAGCATACATAGCTGCGTCTGACATTGAAATGCCCATCTGTGCATCGCCGCCATACATGTTAAGAATGTTTTCCTGAGAGCCGGTGGAAATACCTGCCGAAATCGTATAATCCGGAATTTCTTTCATGACCAGCTCGGCAAGCGTTGCACAAATCATGAAGTTGTTGCCGCCACTGGGGCCGGCGCTGATGTAAACGTTGGTCTTGCTGACCGGAGCATAACTCTTTTCGTCTCCGCTCTGCGTGGAATTGGCGGGAGTCTGATCCGGGGCTTTAGTGGTGACGGGGGCTTCGGTAGAATTGGCCGGTTTTTCACCACAGGCTACCAGGCCAAAAGCCAGGATCATCGCCATCAGAACTGCTACTACTTTTTTCATACGTCTTCTCCTTTTGTTTTCTATATCTGAACGGATATCCGTTCTGGGACCATAAGGATCAAATACTGACTTCTGCTTTCTTTTTTGTACCATTCTTCAACAAATGGAACACGGCAACCAACACGATGATTCCAACACCAATTGCATCAGTCAGTAATTGGGAATCAATCAGCAAAATAGCTGCAGCAATCATAAGCACCACTTCAGGAATAGTGATCTTCCAACGGAAGAAGAACCGTTCCATAGCCGCGGAAAGGCAGTAAACGCCTATCAGTGCAGTTGCAACCCCACCAAGGATCGGCAGAAAACTCCCTTTAAGAAGCAGAACATCGTTGTAGATAAACATGAACGGAACAATAAATCCCGAAATGGCCAGCTGAAATGCCTTGACACCTGTTTTTGCCGGTGCGCCTTTTGCTAACCCTGCGGCAGCATAGGCTGCCAAGGCAACTGGTGGCGTAATGTTGGAAATGACGCCGAAATACAGAATAAACAGATGCGCAGCAATTGCAGAAACGCCCATCGTAATCAGCGCCGGCGCAACCAACACCTCCAGAACCATATAAGCGGCTGTTGTCGGCAACCCCATGCCCATGATCAGAGATGCAATCATTGTCAAAATGAGCAGCAGGAACATTCTGCCGCCAGCAAGATCAAGGAGAATACTGCTGAGACGGAACGCAATACCGGTTGCCATTACAACGCCCGTAATGATGCCCACGACCGCACAGGCGATTGCCACAGGAATCATGCCGTTCACTGTTCCGCGGACAATTCCCTTAAAGCGTTTCCAGTTAATTCGTGTCTTCGGATCAAGTTCAACCAGTAGTACCGTTAATGCGATAGTCCAGAGTCCGGCTCTGGTCACGGTATACTTAAACACGCCCATCAGTACCAGCAACAGAATCAACGGAGTGATCAGGTACAGATGCATTAAGATATTCTTTTTATCCGGCATTTCTTCTTTTGGAACACCTTTAAGGCCAAGCTTTTTGGCATGAAGATGAACCGTCAACAAAACGCCTACGTAATACAGAATTGCTGGAATAGCAGCCGCCTTCACCAAATCGAAATACGATATGTTAAGAATCTGTGCAATCAAGAAAGCCGTCGCCCCCATGACCGGCGGCATGATCTGGCCTCCGGTCGAAGCTGCTGCCTCTACAGCGCCTGCATAGTTCTCGTCAAATCCAGACTTCTTCATCAGCGGAATAGTAAACGTACCTGTACTGATAACATTCGCAATTGTCGAGCCACTGATCGAGCCAAAGAAACCGCTGGCGACAACCGAGACTTTTGCAGGTCCTCCAGAGTACTTGCCAAAGCCTAGCGTTGCCAGATCTGTGAAGAATTGGCCAATCCCAGTCTCCTGGAAAATTGCCCCGAGAATAATAAACAGGACAATGAACGCAGCAGAGGAATAAAGAGCTGTACCAAAGACACCGTCACTACTTAAATACATGACTGAAATGAATTTCTTAAGTGACAGACCGGCAAACTTTAAGAACCCGGGCAGATACTTTCCAGTAAAGAAATAGATTACAAAAACACCGACGACGATGGCTAACGCTTTCCCAACAGCTCTTCTGGTGGCCTCCAGAAGCATACTCAGAAACATGATTCCAAAAACGATGTCCCATTTATTTACCAGAATTGTTCTGGCATCAATCGTTCGGTCAATTATGATCAGATAAGTAATACTTGCGATTGTCATCAGCACACACAGCCAATCAATCACATGCATCCAAGCTTTTCTTGTCGGCTTAATCGTTTCACGCAGATAGAAAATCAACATGATGATTCCGATATGCATGGCCTTTTGACCCACACCGGACATCACGCCGAAAACTGCCGTGTAAATATGAAAGCCCACGAAAAAGAGCGAAAGTGAAAAAATCAGGATGTTCATGATCTTTTCCGCCGTGCCACGGCTGGATTCCGACATACGTCTCTCCTTTCTCTACCGGCGGGATACCGCCTGAAGCAGTTGCTGCACTGCTTTTTTCATAGTCGCATGAGGGCAGGCGATATTCATGCGCATGAAGCCGATCCCCTCCTTGCCAAACGTTTGTCCGTCGTTAAGAATCAGTTTTGCCTCTTCTTTCATGAAGCGCACCAGTTCGGGCTGCGAGAGTTCCAGATTTCGGCAGTCTAGCCAAAGAAGGTATGTTCCTTCCGGTTCAATCAATTTGATCTTTCCGTTTGTTTTCGCAAGGCCTTCCCGCAGAATTCGAACATTCTCTTCCAGATACGGCAACATTTCATCAACATAGTAATCGCATTGGTTATACAGTACCTCTACAGCTAAAGCTCCGAAGATCGGACGTCCAAAAGCTTTGTTGTTCATACGCTGTTCCAGCATCAGTGCTTTTACATTGGGGTTCGGACAGATCATCGCTGCTGTTCTCAACCCTGCTGTGTTGAACGTTTTGCTTGGATTAACTGAGATTGCCGAATTTGCAGCCGCATGATCGCTTATCGTGCAGTATGGAATATGCGATGCTCCGTAATACGTGATATCTCCGTGAATCTCATCTGAAACAACGAACACATTATATTTTTTGCAAAGATCATCTATCTTCACAAGTTCATCCCGAGTAAAGTTTCGGCCGGTCGGGTTATGCGGATTGCACAGAAACATTACTCGCGTTCGCGGTTTGGAAAGGCCTCTTTCCAAATCTTCAAAATCAATCTCGTATCGTCCGTCTTTGAGCACCAACGGGTTTTCCACCAGTTGACGGCCGTTGTTCTTGATCAGCGCATAAAACGGCGGATATGCGGGGGTCTGTATCAGCACTGCATCTCCCGTTCCCGAGAATGCTCGCATTCCATAAAGCAAGGTCATGATTGCCCCAGGAACAAATTCGCACCAAGTTGGCTCTGCTTTCCAAGCGAACCTTTTTTGCTGCCAAAGGGCTACCGCTTCCGAGAAAGAGAAATCAGTGTTCGGATAGCCAAAATGCCCTAAAGCAACACGAGCGCTCATAGCATCTATCAGTTCCTGTGGGCAAAGAAAATCTGTGTCAGCGATCCACATAGGGATAGCATCAGGCGGACAATTTTCCGGTGCATATTTCCGGGCTTCTGAAGCCCTCCTATTGGCATCGTGGTCAAAATCGTGATGTTTCATAGTCTTCCTCCGTTTTTCTCGCTTTCTTCAGTTAATCGTACTTTAACCCCAGCATCTCGCCAATCTTCTTGTATGCCGGCAAAAGTTTATACTCCGGATGGACATCATATTTAATCGGAAAGCCCACTTGCGTCTTTGCTGTCGTGCAAAGACCTTTTAGTAAGTCCTCTGCAAGTTCCGGAGGAAACGAGAAAATCATCTCGTTATCTTGAGCCACTCCATGTTTCCGGTCACCGATACAGGGAACACTGATATAGAAATCTCTATTCAGGATGGCAGGAACGATAGAATATACACAGGCGGAATGTCCACTCATCTGAGAGACTACATCTCGGCCATCAATCCAATTAACAGAAATCAAGAGATGGGTCAGTTGTGCGGGATCGCAGTACATCAAGACTACATCCGGTTCAAAGTCAACGTCCTGCCACGGTCCACAAAGCACGCCTATATACTTTCCTGGTTCTAGTTTTGGCATACCTTTTGCCCATCTGGCACCAGCATCCAACGAACTGGCGGATTCAGGATAACGGTTCGCCCCTGTCAGGAAATATTCTGGCACCTCGGTGTATCCCAAGCCAATTACAGGTTCTACACACCAGTTGTCTTCAAGTAGCATAGCAGTCGTGACGCCTTGCCGCCTTGCCATGCTTAACGCCTGGCACAGAGATAAGTGATGTCCCGTATCTCGTTTCGGACGTGCAGCGTACTCCGGAATCTCACTTTCGTTTCTCAGCATTCTTACCGCAATCAGATGGGAACGCAGTCCAAGAAAGCTTTTCAAATCTGCAATGACTGTCTCTTTGTTCTGCATGAATAATTGCCTCTTTTTCTTTTAGTTGATTATGCGCACTTCGTCACTTCTCATTCGCATCATAGCACCTCTTGAACGGTTTGTCAATGCAGGATGCATTGTTATATATTTAACATTCCGCAGATGCGTTTCGCCTTATTTATATTCGCATCACTTAACTATTACTTCAATTTTCGTATAATATTTGCGCTTCTTTTCTAGCTTCTTCTGTAATTTCTACGCCAATGCCTGGGCTTTCGGGCAAACTGTAGTATCCCTCCTGCGGGAAAATCGCCGGTTTGCACAAGTTAATATTCTTCATAATTGTTGCCGTCGCATGAACTTCATGTAACAAGAAGTTCGACATCACCGCTTCACAATGAAGCGTGGCCGCCGTTGAAACCGGACTATGGCAACAATGCGGAGTAATCGGAACGCCTGCCGCCTCCGCCATCTGTGCAATACGCAGCAGTGCTGTCACTCCTCCGCAAACACCTATATCCGGCTGCGCTATGTTCATCGTGCCGTCATTGATCGGTCCGACAAACTCCTCTGCAGACGCAAGCTTTTCTCCCATTGCCAATGGCAGATTACAACGACTCCTGATATATGAAAGAGTCTTCATCTGAAGAGGCTCAACTGGTTCCTCCATCATAAGAATACGATATGGATCTAACCTTTTTCCGATTGTTGCTGCAGATTTCGCATCTGTCAGACAATGATTCTCTAAAATCAATCCAACATCTTCACCTACTGCACTTCGAATCGCGCGAACTCGGTCCTCAATCAACGAAAGTGTTTCTTCACTCAATTCTCCTTGCAGATTTAGCCCTTTCCAATTCCCTCTTGCGTCATAACCCATTGGATCAAACTTAAGCACCTGATAGCCCTGTGAAACCGCCTCGACCGCTGCATCAGCAAGTTCTGATGGTGACACCCGAGGAATACCAAGCGACGTTCCCCATCCAAACTGAAGCTGAGAGGCGTAAGAGAGAAATCTTTCCCGTTTTCTCTCTCCCAGCAAGCGCCAAAGCGGCACTTCCTTAACACGTGCTTTTAAGTCCCAAAGAGCAATGTCAATTGCGCTGAGCGCTCCACCCAATATGATTCCCGGATTCATAAGCCAGAAATACTGTTTTTTCAGTTGTTCCCTTACGAAGAATATATCGTCTATTTCTCTTCCCATCAGGAATTCGGCAAAATCTCTGATGGCTTCAACTACAGCCGCCCCATTTCCCCCAATTACAGTACAGGCCTCTCCGAAGCCATGAAACCCTTCTGTGTCAATTTCCAGAATAATTGGTTGAAAACTGCGGTGTGTTGTTGCCGATTGCCCTGACAGTATCATAATACGATAGTGTTCTAAACGCATAACCTAAATCCCTCATGTTTTCAGTATCGCCTGGGCCGTTCTGTTTTTTAGGCTCCCGACACACCGGTCTTTATCTTGCTAGTTATATATATATTACTTTGCTTAATGCCGGGCCTAAGTACTCATTAGGCAGAATCTCAAAGCCTTGCTTAACATAGAACCGTTCTTTTCCGGGTGCAGCAATAAGCTGGATGATTATTCTCCCTCCTTCGGGTGTTCCGCTTCTTATGCGCTCCACAAGTCCGTTGATTATTGCCGTGCCAATCTTTTGGCCCTGATACTTCGGTCTGACCATAACATCTACGATCGTGTAGTACATTCCATCTCCAACTGCTCTGCCCATAGCTGCAATACAATCTCCATCCCTGGCAACAACACAGTAGCAGCTATTCCTTAGCGCCTTCTCTGACTGCTCTTTGCGGAAAACAGCCCAATTAACAGATTTCCTTAACTCATGATATGTTTCTACATCCGGTATCACGTCATAATAAGAAATATCAGTCATTACCCTTACTCCCGCAATCCCTAGCTTATTGTGTTTATTATCTAACCCTTAGACAAAGTAAAAAGCTATAGCGTATATCCTTTTAGTACATCTTTCGTCTTTACTTTTTTGCTTTCATTTCGTCCCTCCTAATAGCGTTTTATCGAATACTGCCACTATTTCTGTTACCATGCCGTTCTAAAGTCCCGTTCTTCCGGAACCAGCGGAATACTGCGGCAATCCATATTTTCAATCCTAACATAGGTACCGCGTTCAATGGCGAGAACCACCTGGTCTATCTGTTCTTCGGTTCCCTGGATTTCCATTGTGACCGTGCCATCATATTCATTTTTCACCCAGCCGGTACAGCCAAACATCTGGGCCGCTTGCCTAGCACGCCAACGAAAGCCAACGCCTTGTACCCAACCGAAGAACACTATCCTTTTTCGAATCATTCCAAACCTTTTGCCGCAGCACGCACCATTGCCGCATATTGCTCCGAAACGACCTCCGGAGCAGCGATCTTCACTTTTCCTCCAAATCCAAAGATCCAACTGAAGAAGACGCTGTTTACCGCCACCGCTACATCTGTTTCAAAATGGCCTTCATCCATTCTCTTGGTTTTCACGCTCTTCCCGAATCTGTCAATAATGGCATCCATTAAATCATTGTCACATAAAAGCTTAACTTGGATCCGTTCAGCGCTGTCCGAATACATTCGAAACATAGAATTGATGTGCCGGTCCAAGTTGAATCCCTTTGGCATCGGCAGGGCATCTTCTCCCATAATCTCAGGCGGCCTTACAATTCGGTCGACCCGGTAGCTGACAACGGCATCATACTTTTCATAGTAGCCAAGAACATAATAATAGTCACCATTCCACACCAAGCGATGCGGGCTCATATGGTACCAATAACCATCCCATTTTGGAATCCGCTTCTTTTTCTCATTATAACGGAAATACTGAAAACGGATTTGTTTCTTCTGATTGATTGCTTCATTAATGGCGTCAATGATAAGCAGCGTCAATTCATTTTCGCTCTTGATCCGGTTCTCAACCGAGATGTTGCGCTTCAGTTTCTCCGCCTCATAAGTGCTAGTCAACGAAGACAACCTTTCAGCCAGGGATGTACTCTTTCTTTTGCTGATGAATTTGGAAGATGCTACTGCGTCAATCAAAAGTTTTAACTCTGCATTGTCAAAACGGCGAGAAAGAATGCGATATCGGTTTTGTGTGGATGGGATACAATCGATATCCATCCCGATTTTTTTCAAAACATCAATGTCTTGTGCAATTGTCGTGCGATGAGAGGATATGCTATATCGTTCTTCCAGAAGATTTATAATTTGAACAGTTGTGAGATAATGATTTTCATCTGTCAATTCATCTAAGAGTTTAACAAAGAATTCTATCTCCTGTTCTAAGAGGCAGAACTCGCTGTTTATCTTCACTCTTCCACCTTGATACTTGCAATATCGCTCATGATATACCATCCATTAGGATAGCTATAAACACGCCGGAATAAATACCCATCATATTCTTTGTGTGCAGTAAAAACAAGAGCGCTTCCGGTATTCCAGACCGTCTCGCTGTATTGTACTTCAGCCCAAGTCTTTCCATTATCTGTGCTGACGATCCATAAAGAAGAATCAGCCTGACTGGTTGATGTTGAGCCAAAATAGACTTGTTCTCCATCTTTACAAGTGATGTTAGCCGGCTGGGTTAAAACAGGCCACCTCGTTTTGATTTCAAAAGCACTCTCATCAAACTCCTCCCGAGAATATCTGCGGCCCCAATGAACCGTTTGGTTGTAATTTCCCTCTACAAGAGTCACATAATCATTATTCTTTTCTAACACCACAACTGCATGAGACGTTTCATCTTTATCAAAGTTTTCATATCCAATGATATCACCGACTTTTAACCAATCAAAAGACATGCTATGAGGAACTTGTTTCCATTCTCCTATAGAATTACGTTCTATAAATGCTTTTTCATTTATAGCGTGCACTTCCATTCCCGAAAAAGCTGCATCCTGCATCAAAAAAGCAAAACCTGTACACGCTGTCATTGGCATATAGTAATAAGTGTATCCACTATTACCATAACTGACAGAGTCTAATTGATATTCACTTTCAAAGCCCCAATAATGGCCTTCCCAATATTTTGCTTGCTGAGTCCTGAGAATAGATCCTACGGCCTTTTCTGTAAGCTCTCTTCCCTTGGCAGTCCATTTATCACCAACAATTCCTATTTCAGCAGTTTCTGACTCAGAAAGATCAAGCCAAATCGCTGAATGCGCATTGATTCTCTTACACCAACGAGATTGGGCAAGATAACCATCACTAAATACGCAGTAATCGTTCATTTCCAAGGCAGGCGTTCTAATCCACTGATTGCCAAATCGCCAAAGGTCTTCAGTTAGAAACATTTTCGCTTCCGAATAACTGAGAATGAACATCTTATCAAGCGTGTCATTGCCAAGTTCTTGTTGTGAATATATGCGCGATGGACTGTTGTCTTGTATGATAGGAACTGAAATAATTAATTCCTTTTCTGCATCAGAGAAAGAATTCAAATAAAACCTTTCCAGATTTTTGCGCAGATCGCTATTTTCCCAATTTTCTGATAATTTGCCAAAACTATCAGCGTCCTTTTCCCATAAAAGTATTTTATCGTGTTCGATTAAAAGAACAATCCATGTTATGCTTTTTCCATTACGTTTTCCAAATGTTACTTCATCCAGGGTTTTTGCATCACGCAATTGACATTTCTTTATTTCAACGGCATATTTATCGCTGTTTTCATAGTTGCCCAGTTCGTCAAACAGCAGGTATGCTGCATCAAAATCTTGGGATTCATACAACTTTACCGCATCTGTATATTTTTCCTGCTTTTCTATCTCTTCCTTGCATTCTTTGATTTTTTCTTCTAATCCATCATATCCTTCTGGGAGCTTTCTAAAGCCCTCTAAAGCGGCTTCATATTCTTTCTGCTCCATAAGAGTAATGGCCGCTTTATAGATTGCTTCCTGAATTGCCCTCTCGCATTCTTCAATATACCGAGCGGAATATTTGTATTCCCCTTTCAGCGATTCAAAGGCTTCTTTCGCCTCTTCGTACTTGCCGCTTTCATACAAAGCCACTGCTCGTAAATATTCTTCCTCGAGCGCGTTCAACGTAGTTTCTTCCTCAGTCGTGCTTCCACTACTAGCAATAGGCAACTCAGATTCACTGCCGCTATTTGTATTGGAGGCACATGATGAGCACAATAGTGCAGTTAAAATGACAAGCAGTAATAAGCGTCTCAGAAAAAGATCCTTTTTGTAGTAATCTCCCAAAGCTTTTCCCCTTTTCTATAAATCGTTGCGTTTCCTTTTAGTTATCATACATTTTTTATTGATTGGTTTCAACAACTAACTACAATGCTTTCTTCCTTACAAATTGCGAGTTGTCGGGATCTGTTGTGCCCCAACAACTCGTATCATACCATAAGTCTGCTCTATGCGGAAGATGCTACAGCCCCATCATTTCCTTTACGATCCGGTCTGACATCTTAATCGTCCCTACCAGAATCAGCATATTGAAGACCACTTGCCCGATATAGCTCCAGACCATTGCCGCTGCTGTAAGGTTTTCATCAAAACTCGGATCTGCTCTGGCAATCACTGAAAAGATGATACATGCGAGAACGATGATTGCTCCTTCCAGACAGACCGCAGCATAGCTTCTTAAGAAACTCTTGCCGATGTTCTGCGTGGGCTCCCCTGAAAAGGTCGCGAGCGGCACTGGCGCAATAGCGGTATACATATAAAGTTTGAAAAAGCGGCCATAGACCGTAAGGATCATGACAAATGCCAGCACCCAGATGGCGAGGCCCCCGATCAGCGTAATGGCCCATAAAGGTATGGATGCAAAGAAGCCGGTATTCTCAACAGCATCGATAACTTCATCCGAAAGATAAATGTTCCTGATTTTGTCAAAGCCCGCCGTGTTCATAATGGTATTCATGACACCCTGGATGATTGTGAAAAATGCCAGCATCAACTCCATTCCATACGTAATGACCGACTTGGAAAGGATGAAGCGGATAAAGAGCTTCAGCGCGTGTTCAGGCTTTTTCAGTTCTGTGAAGGAACAAAACGGAACACAGCAGGTAGATCTCTTCAGCTCGCCAGCGCCTGACGGAAGGAACATGAGGGCAATAAAAAGCTGGCAGCTTTTTAAGTCATCGGCTAAGATGATAATTCAGTTGTTTAACGATTTCGACAAACTGTGAATTTTACAATCAGATCAATTGATACGTGGCCTTTCTGAACGTATAGGATCCGAAGTCAAATTTCTTCGGGTCTACCTTGTTCGCAAGTTCTCTGCTTGTTATGAAATCCGCTGATACATTCACAAGCAGCTGCTTTCCGCCGGTTTCCACAAGATAATATGCTGAGGTATCTCTCAGATAATCAGCTCCCTGAATGATTCCCGCTCCTGCAATAAAATCTGCAAGCCACTCAACCTTGCTCATCCTTTTTCTTCGAATGAGCGGATATATCGCGTCCGCATCGCTGAATTTGGCATAGCAGGCTGCATCTTTTTTTTCACGGCATTTGCCTGACACTTCGAATGAATCGAGATCAATAGCTTCCTTCGTTTCATTGAAGCTGAGCTTCTCATCTTCATCAAGAAGATAGTCCTCGCTGATATTCAGAAGCTGTGCCATTGCCTTCAGGTTGTTTACATCCGGCATCCCTTTGTCGGACTCCCACTTCGCAACGGCAGATCTTGAAACACTCAGCTTCTGCGCAAGCTGTTCCTGAGATAATCCAGCCTCTTTTCTTGCGTCTTTTAATTTCTCTCCAAACGTCATGATGATGACCTCCTTTTTGATTTCCGCATTGGCGCGGTTTCTTTACGGCCTCATCATAGGATGGGTCCCCCGTAACAGTAAAGAGAAGCATTGTGACAGTGACGTTACTCTCCGTAACATCCGTGATTTCCATAGATTCGGACTGATAAATTGGAGAACTATCGAGGTCTAACCCTGTCCAGATCGTTTACAAAAATCAAAAGATCTGTGTCAAGCTCATCCCCCCTGATCCCATGAATCACCAATCACATTAGGATAGTAAGGAATATAGTTTGGCTCTTTCGCTATCCGCCTCAGTTGGCTCATTTCAAGGAACGCTATTTCCCGTGAGGTAGACGATCTGCCAAAATCACGAAAAAAGCAAAAAACGCACCAAAAAAGCCCGAAACAACCCCAAAAATGCGGTTTTTCGAGCTTTTATGGACGTCCGTAAGAGGATTTGAACCTCCGGCCTACCGCTTAGGAGTTCGTCAGGAACGATGTTGCGGAGTGATAGGAAATATCAGGAAATCCGCTCCCGTGCTGACTTTTTCACGTGTTCAAAGTCCATCTCGTACCATCCCGTGATGGCAGATATCAACATGTTTTTCATCGTCCCGTTTGCATCTCTGTTAGCAAGTCCCTGAAAAAAGTTTGACGGTCGCTTTTCCGTTTTATATCACCGGATGATAGGAAGTTTTCTCCGATAATATGTAGTACTACAAAGGTTGTAACGGACAGGAGACTGAACAGCATCCCTATTTATAAGAGATGCTGTTCGCATCTTTTGCTCTCCGTTATAATGTCACCACTTCACGGGAACACTCCATCTTAACCCCATCCTTCCATTTTCCGGCTTTGCAGATTTCCTCCACCGGCTGGAATTTTTCAATGAGGTCATACCCTTTACGAATCACGATATCTTCTGAAAACCA
>Ga0129307_1001347_pt1 | contig 26818 bp, 68 predicted proteins | sample P1105metagenome_FD_94437 | JGI IMG/M metagenome (GOLD analysis project Ga0129307, IMG submission 94437) | Capybara group fecal microbial communities from Wisconsin, USA - P1105 metagenome | ecosystem: Host-associated > Mammals > Digestive system > Large intestine > Fecal | place: USA: Wisconsin...
TACTGGAAAGAACCTGATTAATATTAAAGAAGATGAATTTGATAATGAAATCAAGATTCATATAATAGAAAGGATGGGTAAAGTCAGTGTGAAGGTTGATAAGGTGTGATGATGTATGAGTGAGAAACGATTTTATGTTAAGAAAATAACAAGGGATGAAAGACCTAAACTATTTTCAAGTGTGGGTGCGAATTACAAGTATTTCCTTGTAGAACGGGTTCAAAGGAGTTGGGGAGATGGTGGAGACTTCTTATTTAACTTTTCTACGGACAAGCATCTTGCAGATAGGATTTGTGAATTGTTAAACTCTTTGAATGATGAGAATGAAGAATTATTGCAATTTAAGAAAAAAGTTAAAAAGGAATTACAAAGTAGGTATGATTTAAGTAATCATAAGCCAGTATTCAAAGCAATGGCAAAGGAATTAGGATTGGAGTTGGTATAAATGTCTTATATGAATGATGATACAGACCCTTTTGGAATACCTTATCCGAAAAGTGAAAAAGTAAAGAAAGAGGTAACATATTCGTTTGAAGATTTACAAAATTTAATGCAAGAAAAGAAAGAATTAGAAAGGGAATTACATCACACTAAAAATAAGATTGAAGATGCAAAAGAGCGGTTGAATGATAAGTTAAGTAAATATTTCTATTCTTATAAAACTCTAATAGAATATGATGATTTTTATTGCTACTGGAAGATAATCACAACAGACTTTGAATTAAGCACACTTGAAAAAATTAAAAAGGATTTCCGTTTTAAGGATATAACAGTTAAACTTGACAAATATAAAATAAATGGAAAATATCAAGATAGACTTATTATTGAGTTGGAGGTATAATGTATGAGTTCTAATAATATTCAAGAGACTATTGAATTTATTAATGAATTCCATAAAGGATTTATGGAAAGGCATAAGGATGATGATAAAATGGATGATAAACCAGTTATTAATAATGATATGAAAAAATATGATAAGAAATTTGTTGTTGAAAATAATATTCTATGGCAAGTTTTTGCTGATGGATATTCAAAAGCAGAAGTGATATGGACTATGGATAATATTTGTGATGAATTGAATAAACTTACAGAAAAAAATGAAGAGTTGATAAATTTTATTAATAAGGGTAGAAGATTAAGTGTAAACGAAATTATAGATAATGTAAATGAAAATGATAAATTAAAAAAAGAAAATGAAGAATTGAAACAAGCATTGAAGTTTTTTACTGACAGGTATGATTGTTCAGTATTACAAAACGAAGATTTTAGAGCAGAAAAAGGATATTATTATCATAATAATGAATTCTGTAAAAAATGGAGGTTAGATGATGAGTAGGGAACAATCTAAAATGGAACAACCATTAAAAAAATTAAAAAATCTAAAAGAAGATGAGGATAAGATTGAAGCAGAAATTAAAAATAAAATAAAAAACATTTTTGAGGAAGAGGATAGTATAGATGGTTTAAGATATATTCAAATTTTCAAAAAGGATTTATGGATTAATTTAAGCGAGGGTTGTTTAATTCCAACTACTATATTTTCAGAATTAGATAAATATTTCAATTGTAAAGGATATTTATCTTATTCGACAGGAGATGGGTTTGTTATTTCATATGATTATTAGGAGAAATAATATGATAAAAAGTAGGTATTATTTAAAAACATATCATAGGCATGTTCTTGGGATTGTAAAAGTTAATGAAGAGAACAATGTAATGTATTGGAAAGAAGTAGTTGATTTACTAAATCAATTAGATAATGAGAATAAAATGTTAAAAGAAGCATTGAAAAATTCTTATAATTACGAAATATGTGAAAACTGTGAATATGCTCGTTATGAATCATATGTAGATTTTGAAGGTTTTGAAGATTGTGATTTTGAATGTTTGAAAGGATGTGAAGATATCGATGGAAGAAGTGAATGTGATGATTTTAAATTGAAATTTTAAATTAAAGATAAGGTTATGGATAAGATATGTTAAAAAGTTATCATAAATATTTAGAAGATTGGCATAAAGAAATGGAGAAACATTATTCTGATAAAAGAAGAGTAATAACAAGGAAATTTTGTTAATGAGGGTAATGTATGACAAGACGATTTAAACTTGATTATGAAAATGATAAGAAGATTTTTATTGAGGATTGGGAAAGAAAAAGGTATTCCACAATTATTGATGGTGTTCCTAATCTGGATGGAATAAATGGATTAATTAGTGTTATAAATGAATTAAATGAAGAAAAAGAAACATTACGAGTATCAAATATTCATTTACAAAATGAATTAAGTTGGGTGCAAGATTGTGCTTATTATACTAAAGAAGATGCTTTTGATTTATTATTTTGTTATTATATGAAAACTTGTGATGAATATAGAATTCTACTTAAACAGAATAAACAATTGGAGGAAGAAAATGATAAATTAAAAAATGAAATTAATATGTTAAAAGTAATCATTGGAAGAAATGAAGCATATATTGATAAGATAACTCATACTAACAACGTGAGGACTTCATTATATGAAGATTGAAATTGAAATTAATGTTACTCCTTTTGATATTGATGAGAATATTAAAGATAAATTAGAGGAGTTAGGTTGCTGTATAATAAGAAAATATCTTCATGATTCAGCATATAAAGGTAGTTGGAAAATGACAAGGGAGATGAGATTATGGTTGAAAGAAATATAATAAAATCTAACAAAGAATTGCAACAAATATTGCAGAAATACCCTGGTGATATGAAAGTAGTTATTGGTGTAGAATGTGAACATCTTGGAATTGGAATATTTTATGATATTGTTTGTGGAGGATTGGATACTGGGAATGAACAATTGATTTATATTGCAAGTGAAAGTTTAGGTCAGGAAATGGATATGTTGAATGAGAATGAGGAGTGGTAATAAAATGATGGATAGGAATGTGGAGTGTAAAGAGAGGTTCATATTTGATAAACATCTTAACAAAGAAGGTTATCAAATAGTTGATAAATTGGAAAATAAGACTTGAGGAACATTTATAGTAGATAACCCTCAAACATTGCAAATTACAGTAGATTTATTAAACCAATTTCATTGTTGCTTACTCAAACCTACACCTTCTCAAATAATAGATACAAATTATAGGGAATATGTAGGTAGTGTAAAAGAAGAGAATATACGATTAAAATCAAAAATTCATGAATTAGAGGAATCAGTAGAATACTATAAAAAATATGCCATTAAATACTTACTAAATTTTGATTTGTTCACCGATGATTTTCTACAAACCCTTGAGTCAATTGAAGGTAAAGAAGGAGTTGATAAGATAAGGAAAAAACAAGAAGAAGTAATTGAAGCTCTTAAAAAAGAAGGGTTATGGGAAGAAGGTTATGAATTTAGTTAGATTCGTAGGAGGATAAAATATATGTGTAAAAGATTTTGTTTAGTGGATATGAATAGTATACTTGATGATGAAAATGAATTAAATATAGAATCATATGAAAGAGAAAATGTTGATAAAATCGTTAAATTTTTAAATAGTCAAGAAACAGAGTTAAAACTGAAACAGAAAGTTATAGATGTTTTAACTGAAAAGAATGAGAACTTACAAGTACAATTGGATAATCTTTCAGATAGGGTAAGGAAATTAAATGAGGAATGTGATAAGGAAATAGAAATAAAAACAGAGAAAGACATAAATTATTGGAAAGGGATTGAAAAAGCCCATATAGATTTACATAATCAATATTTAGAAAAACTTATCCAACTAGAATCATATAACCAAAGATTATTGGATGAAATAGATACTTTAGAAAGTAAATTATTTGATTATGAAAACGAGGAACTTGACAAAATATTATTGAGTAAGAGGTAATATAAAAATGTATGATGCGAAAGATTTCCTACAGAATTTAAGTACTGTAATAAATTATTCCATGAGGAAATGTTATCAACAAGACTGGTCTGATACTGAAGAGGTATTTGTGTATGATACTTTTAGTAGTATGAGTTATATTGTGAAAGCAATAGATAAGGTTAGTCTTTATTATGATGACCTTGAATTGAATAAGGATAAACTTAATGAATTACTTAATTATTCAAATTATTTGGAGGATGAGGATATGAAGATAGAAACAGTAAGAGATTTAATGAAATATTTAACAGAATTTAATCCTGATGCTAAATTAACTAATAAGTTGGATATTTCTTGGTCTGGTTTAGAGGAAAGTGATTATAAAGGTAGAAGGGATATTGTTAAGGAAAAGAGAGGGGCTTTAACAATTACAATTAAGGAAGATGATGGATTATATGATATGGAGAAAGATTAAATGAGTTTCAATTGTTTTAGTCGAGATAATATTCTCGAACAATGTAAATTTGAGAATATGAATACCCATCTTTCAATATACATTTTAGATTACATTTCTAGAATGTATATGGAAGATATAGAGGTCTTGAATAATGTAAGAAATAATTTTTCAAACATATTTGAGATTATAAATATTGTAGATAGGACTTTCCCCTCTCTTAATTTTAAAAATTTACCTCTTATCCAATCCATTTTAAGATATGATAATCAGTTAAAATTATTAGATTTGTACATTTCTCTTGAAGAGTTGAAACAAATATGTTTAGATAAAGCAGGTGAAGAGATATGATAAATGAGGAAATACAGAAAATTCTTAAATCAATAGAGAAACATAATAATCTTAAAATATTGTATGCCTGTGAATCAGGAAGTCGAATATATGGATTTGCAAACGAATATTCGGATTATGATATAAGATTCATCTTCCTGAAAGATAAAGATTCATATCTACTTAATAATTTTAAAGATACTTATGAAGATATGATAGATAAAGATGGGAATGTTTTTGATATAGTAGGATGGGATTTCCGTAAAATGTTACATTTACATAAAAAAGGAAATCCAAACTTAAGGGAATGGATAGATTCTCCTATAAAATATATTCCTGACACATTAGGAATATTTGAGGATTTACCACATTTTCAGAAGAAAAAATTATTCCACCATTATTACAGTATCTCAAAACAATTATATAAAAAGTATAAGACAGATAATAATCTACTTATGAATAGGAAAAAATATTTATATATCCTCCGAGGGATTTATTCTTGTAAATTTATAATAATGGATAAAAATAATTATCCACCTATTTCATTATATGATTTATTTGAGTCTGTGGAATTGAAATCTAAAGATACAGAAATTTTATCTCCCTTGCTCAATTCCCTTAATCAATTTAATCCTATGAGTATTGAAGAATTATATAGGTTAAATCTATATATTGAATCCAATCTTAAACAATTAGAATGTGAAGATATATTAAGCCAGTATTCGTATAGAGATGAGGAGTATGTTGATAATATATATGAACAGAAATTCTTAAACATATTAAACCATCCTAAAACACGAAAAAATTGGGTGAGGAGGATTAAGGATAATGTTAGAAGATATTGTTAAAGTGGATTCTTATTGTAATTGCAAATACTTCTACATATCATATTCAATAGATTATGTCCTAATAGGATGCGATAATCATCTAAACTTTGAGGGGAATCAGGGAGGTTATATTTGTAACCAATATGAATCAAGACTATAATATTGTTCCCATCATTACGAACAAAAAATATACCAGTTAAACCTAAATATATAAATAACAAAGTATAAATACTAAAACAACAATTCAATTAACTAAAAAAAAGGAGAACATATGGAAAAACAAGAAGAAGAAAAACTAAAAGAATACATAAAAAACCACAACATCATCCCACAAGACCTCCACCCACTAATACAAGAAATAACCATAAATGACATCCTAAAAATAATAAAAAAAGAGGAAGGATAAAAATTTATGGAAACTAATTTTAAACTCAACAAGAAAAACCAAACAGTAACGATATTCCCAATAAGCGACATACATGTAGGAACACCCCTATTCAACAAGGAATATTTTGAATATATGCTTGAAAAATTCAGGAAAAAACAAGGGTATAAGATAATCTATCTACTTGGAGATTTAATGGATTGTGCCACAAAAAGATTAGGTAAATCCGCTTATGAACAGATTTTAACTCCTGAAGAACAATTAAATTATATACTCAATTCTCTCAAACCATACAAGAAATACATAAGAGGATGTGTAATAGGGAATCATGAAAATCGTTACAGGAAGGAATTTGATTTAGATATTATGAGTATCTTAACTGACTCTTTAGGAATCCCATACTCATTAGAAATCAATGACTCATTCTATATCAACAACCAACCTTACACAGTATGGGGTACACATGGTAATAAGACATCACAACAATTACACCTGCAACAAGGTGCAGTTATGAGGCAAACTCAACATATAGAAGCAAATTTATATCTATACGGTCATGCTCATTACCTTTCAAGTTGGAGTCAAATATCAAAAGTAGGTGAGGATTATAAGAGAAAACATTATGTTCTTACAGGACATTATGTAAATTATGATGGAAGTTATGCTCAAGAAAAATTGTTGAAACCTTCTTTACCAGGGTTTTCTAAAATTAATATTGATTCTAATTTAAGGACTAATGTTGATTTGTATAATATTGATGAATGTAATTATATGTATGATTAGGATATTCTTATGAGATTTGATGATATGAGTACTACTCATTCAATAACTATGAATGAGTCTAAATTAAATATTAAGGAAAATTGTTATAATTGTAGATTAAACTTTAATGATGAATGTTTGATAACAGGTTTACCTATATTTCCTTGTTCAATGAATAAAAAATGTAAATTATACAGACCACGAAGGTATAAGGTAACTATTACTTCAACGAGTGGGGATTTTAAACAGGATTTATTGAAAAAAGAGGATGATTTTTATGATTATACGATTTGTAGAAAAAGGTACAGGTAAATTATTAGGGATAACATTTGATGATGAATTATCTTGGAAATTAATAGAATTTGCAGAAAATGATGATAACATATTAATTGAGTTCTATGAAAAAGAGGGATGATTATATTGAAAGTTAAAGAATTGAAAAAAAAACTTGAAGAGTTTGATGATGAATTAGAGATAATGACTGATAATATACATAGGCAAGGTTTAACTGTTGCGAACAATTGTAGGATACAGTATGAAACATTAGATAAGGCATATGTATATATAGGCTAAAATTTTCTCTGAAGAAGAAAGATGGAAGGAGTTTTATTATTATGAGAGATGATGAATTTAAAGAAAAAGTAATGGAATTATTAAGAATGAAAGGTAGACTTGGAACTGATGAAATACAATCTGAATTAATAAATAATGGAATTAGTTATACAAGACAAACCTTGCTTAAAAAACTGAATAAATTATATAATGAAGGATTACTCAATCGTGGAATGATAGGATGGACTTATGTGTGGAAATTAAATACTGAATCAGTAGAGGATGATATTACCATACCAAAAGCATTATACAATGAAATGGTACATGCTCTTGCCACTCTTGATGGATTATATTTTTCAGATAATCCTGATTTCATTGACTCATTCAAACTTGATTGTTCCGAAATCCTTATTAAATTACCATTGAATTAGAGGTATGTTCTTATGACTAGTTTAGATGATATAAATACAATGTATGGTGCTGGTGCAGTTATAATCATTTTTACCATATCAGTAATCTGTTCTTTAAGTATTCTAATTCTTGGAGGATATATAGCATCCTATTTTACACTACAAGGATGGGTATGGGGTTCTTTTGTACTAACATTCTATATATTTGTAGTTAGTATTATTAATAAGTTAAATAAATAGGGTTATGAAAGAAAAAGAATTGAATAAAAAATTAAAAAAGTTAAAATTAGGTGAATCATTTAAATTTGAGACTGAAACTGATGAATATGAAGTATTAAGAGTTGACAAGAATGATTATTGTTGTATAATTAACAAGAAAATAATTGAGAATTATACAAAAGAAGAATTCCTTCAGAAAATATATGGTTAAAGATGATGATAAAAACTAATAAAGTGGGTTTAATCAGTTGTGTTAAATCTAAAAAAGATTATACTTGCAGAGCAGAGGAGATGTATTCTAAATCCACATTATTCAATTATTCCCTCAAATATTTGAAAAAATTAGAATGTGAATATATATATATATTATCTGCAAAATATGGATTATTGGATTTAAACACTATCATATCACCATATAATCAAACATTACTTAATTCTTCAGAACATTATAAGAACACATGGTATAAAAAGATAATTTCAGATTTAAATAGAAAACATAACCTTAAAAATGATAAATTCATAATAGTAGCAGGTATTGAATATTATAAAGGTTTGCTCCCTTATTTAAAGGATTATGAAATACCATTAAAAGGTATGACAATAGGAAAAAGATTAAAATATCTTAAAAATATTACAAAAAATGGATAATAAAAGATGAGTGAAGTTGTATTAATTTTATCAGGAGGTTTGGATTCTACCACTTTATTATATAAATTGTTAGATGAAAGACATGAAGTAACTGCATTAAGTTTCAATTATGGGCAAAAAGCAAATAAGGAACTAGAATGTGCAAAAGAAATTTGTGAATTAAAAGGAGTTGAACATGAAATAATTGACATTAAAAATATTTTAAAAGTCTTAACTTGGAGCAGTCTCATAGACTCTAATAATAATGAAATATTTGAACCATACAATACTGTTGTACCTAGTAGGAACACTATATTATTAGAATTAGCAACTGCATTTGCAATAAGTAAGGATAAAGAAAGAGTATATTATGGTGCAATCAAAGGAGATGTAGGAGATTACCCTGACACTACACCTGATTTCCTGAAACAGATAAATGAATTGAATAAAGTTAATAATTATAAATATATCCCAATTTATGCTCCTTTTATAGATACTGATAAGAAAGATGTAGTGAAATTGGCTTTGAAATTAAATGTTCCTATTGAAAAGACTTGGAGTTGTTATGTGAATAATGATGGAACTCCTTGTGGTGAATGTTTTAGTTGTAAATCAAGAATACAGGCAATTGAAGAAGCCAAAGAAGAATTGAAGATGGAGGATAAAAAAGAAAATGTTTGAACTCAAATCTAAACATAGGATTTATGCAAGTCATATACTCAAAGACCAAGGAGGAAGATGTAGCCGATTACATGGGCATCAATATGAAATCATATTAGAACTGGTTTCATTTGATGATGTTTTAGATGAGAAAAATATGATAATGGATACTTATGAAATAGAGGAAATATTCAATAATTTTATTGGTGTCGACCATTTGCATTTGAATGAGTTTATGGGTTCTGAAAATCCAACAATGGAGGAAATGAGCAAATTCTTCTATGAAGGTTTGAAAGGGAAGTTACCTAAACTTTATTCAGTTACAGTATATGAAACCCCTGAATCCTGTGTAACTTACAATCCTTTTGTGGAATTGAGATGTGCTTGTAGTAGTGAGGAAAAATCAGATTAAGATAATGTTAGTTAATGAGATTTTCACATCATTTCAAGGTGAAGGACCTTTTGTAGGGACTCCTGCAACTTTCCTCCGTTTGAGTGGTTGTAATTTGAACTGTTCTTTTTGTGATACTGATTTTGATGAGTCAAAGGTTGTTTCTGTTGAACTTGTTAAAGAGGTATTATTGAATCATTTGAAGAATAATAAGATTAATACTTTAGTTATTACTGGTGGAGAGCCATTTATCCAATATGATGAACTTAAAGAATTGATTGAGGAATTACCATCATATATTGATGTACATATTGAAACGAATGGAACTCAAATGGTAATGATTAATAATGCTTCAGTTATAGTCTCACCTAAAAAATCAGAATATGTGGATATTGAAGATATTTTTGAATATTATTCTCATTACGATAATGCTTATTTTAAATTCATCATATCCTCACAGGATGATATTGATAAGGTTGTAGAATTAATTGATTCTAATTTATATATACGGACAGTATGGTTACAACCTGAATACAGCAATGCAGAACAAAATACTGGATTAATACTAGATAATCTGAAAAAGTTACCAAATATAAAAATTAGTGGGCAATTGCATAAATATCTTAACCAAAGATGAGGTTTCTAATGGAAAAAAAAGAATTCAATAAAGAGTTAATTGAAAAAAAGATAGGTGAAATTTTAAAAGAAGGAATGGGGATTGATTGGGAGAATAATCCTCATTTAAAGGAAACACCTAAAAGAGTATCAAAAGTATATTGTGAAATATATGAAGGATATTATAAGAACCCTGAACAATATATTAAAACATTCCCTGCACCTAAACAAGGAAAAGACAATCAAATAATAATGATAGGACCTATAAAAACATATAGTGTATGTAGTCATCATATGTTGCCTTTCAATATGGATATTTATATTGGTTATATCCCAAATGACATCATCATGGGTATTAGTAAATTTGAAAGGATTAGTAAAAATATTTGTAGGAAATTACAGGTTCAAGAGAATATTACTGAAGAAATCGCAGATTTTGTAGATAATGCTTTAAACCCAGAAGGTGTTATTGTCCTGATTAAAAACAGCAATCATTTATGTATGGCTATGAGAGGGGTTGAGACAAAATCTGCTCATGTTACTACAAGTGCAGTTAGAGGATTGTTTAAGGATGATACTGTTAAGGAAGAGTTTCTTAAATTAATAGAATAAGAAAAAGAGGGATGTATGTTAGGGGATATATTTAGGAAGAAAAAAGATTTTAGTAAAACCTTTGATTGGGATAAAGCTATTGATATAATTGTTAAGAATGATTTGAAAACTGTACAAGCAGGTTTGGAAGAAGATTTTCCTGATACTCAAGGTTATATTTTAATGGATGGTGAACCAGTTACAGAACAATATCATTTCCTTGAAAGTTTATGGGCTACACCAGTATTATTAGATACAGATACTGGTGAATTTTATCCTTGTTGGGTTTATAGTAACATGACAAATTATAATGCGGATTCTGATTGGACTAAAGAATTATGGGATAAATTTGATAAATTGAAGAATGAGAAAAAGGAGGAAAATTTAAATTGAGATTCAAAGAAGTTTCAGAAGCATTAAGTGAATTAAAAAAGTTGAAAACAATACAAGGAACAACATTCTATAAGAAACCATATACTGGTAAAAAGATAAATATTCTTAAATTCAATGAGGATATTGTTACAATTACTTTAAAGAATGTTACTCATTTAAGTTTATCTAAAGAAGGTTTACTTGCACAACAAAAAGTTAATCCTTATACGATTGCGGTTCCATTGACAGAGATAAAAGGAATTGAATTAGATAAATGAAGGATATTGAGTATTTATTAGAAAAGTATAAACATAAACAACCTCAAGAAAAATGGAGTAGTAAATCCGAGAAAGAGGCTAAAAGAATGTACAGGTTAAATGATTATCTTGCAATTGCAGATAATATTACAGACCAATTCCATATGAGAGGTATTCAGAAAGAAGAGGTTAAACATATTATTAAAACAGTTCCTTTGAAAGAAGAGTTATGTGGTAATTGTAAAGTTGAAACTATTATTGTTGCTATTTGTATTTATGTTAAAAAAAGTTATAATTCTAGTTTTTCTTGGAAAAAATATAAGGTGGTGGAGGAGTATGGTTTAACTGAACCTATCTTAATTACTATTCTTTGTGGTTTATTAACTCATTATCGTAGGAAGATATTGTTGCAATACACTAGTCCTATTGGTGTGGATTATATTTTACCTGAATAAATTTTTAATCATCAATTGGTATTATAATACATTGTCTTCCTACATATTTTTTATCTAGATGTATTGCGGAGTCTTTTTGTCCTTCACTCCGTACTCCTTTGTTTAATATTTCATCTATTTTTATTTTTCTTTTTTTTGGTTCATCTTGTTTTACTTTTTCATATTCAAAGAATACATATACTCTTTTTCCTAAATATTTATCTTTTAGGTAAACTTTCCCTCTTCCTTTATCTGACTTCCTTACTTTGTTATCATATATTATATCTTTTTTATCAAAACTTAATTCAATTATTTCCATATTTCTAATTCTCCTTCTTCATAATTTTGTATCCCATTATCTCTTATATTAATAAATAAGTAATCTTTTATTTCTGATAATTCTGTTTCTAAACTTTTTATGAGTTCATAGGGATATAATTGGTATCTTTCTTCATATCTCATTTCATTGAAATTTTCAATTGTAGTGTGTTCCATTAAATTATTGCATTTTAAATTTATTGGTAGTTTTATATATTTTGTTAATGTTTTAATAAGTTTACTATATTTGTTTAATATTTTTTCATATTCTCCTTTTTGTTTATTTACATTTATTTCTACTTCAAATTTACATATTAGTGTTAATAAATCAATATTAAGCATTTAATATCCTCCTTAAAATATATTCTTTTAATTTTTAAAATAGTGGTCGATAAGTTCCTTCTTATTACTTATATATAACCAATGATAACAAGTATCTATTTTAACATCACACTCTTTTTTAATTGCAATATCTTTAACTTGTTCAAGTATATTTTTATTTACTCCATCTGTTTCGATACAAATAGTATAAATATCTCTTTTTTGTTTAAGATGGGGTTTAAATTTAAATATTCCATCATTATACATAGCATTAATCCCTTTTAAGATTTCAGCTAAATTATCAGGAATTTCTCTTTGAGCATCCACAAAAAATCCAAATTCGTTTATTATTTGTATTGTTACTGTTTGCATATTCTTATTCTCCATATTAATGAATAAATCAATTTTTTTTACCTTTTATTTTTAAATTATATTCTTCCTTAAGTTTCAATGAGATTTCATTGAAATTGTTACCATTATACTCCTTGAAGAATTTCCTTTTTACTTCAGGATATTCATGTTTATAACAAGAACATACTCCTTTGTTAAGAGGATTACATATTACTACTCCCCTATTATTCGCAGATGTACTATGTTTATAAAATTTTAATTCTAATTCCTTTTTATCTATCATATTTATTCCTCACTTTTTTTCCTCACTTTTTTTCATTAATTCTACTAATTCATGGATAGAAGAGTTCAAAACTATGAATTCTTCCTCAATCTTAAACAATTTCTCACTAATGTACTTCAATTCAAAATTAGTTTGAATAAGTTTATCAACAATCCTTGAAACCATGTAAATCCTACCTTCTTATTTTAACACCTCAAAACTGTATTTATAAGCCATATCATAAATCCGACTAATTTGATGATATTCTATTCTTGCTTGAATATACTTCATTTCATCATCTTTTAATAAATCATGTACATAGGCTTCTCTCAATTCCTTACTTCCTATTTTAGTAAGTCCTTTATCCTTTCTTTCTTTATTAATATTATCCCAGTTAAGAGTAATCATTTTATGATTAAACCCCTGTTCAAATTCTAATTTTTTCATTCTATATTCCTGTTCCTTATCTAAAACAACTTTTAAAAGACTTGGAACATCTTTTATTTCTTCACTAATTTCTATTTCTTTTTCATAATCTTTTATTTCTTCAAATTCCATATTAAATTCCTCCAATTAATAGTCTATAACTTCCACAAATACATAATATACTTGTTGCAAACATCATGATAAATATTCCAATTTCCAATAAATCTAATTTCATATAAATCTCTCCTTATTTAATGAATATAATAAGAATGGTTTTCTAACCAATTCCTTATTTCATTAGGATATTCCTCTTCTGCTTCAAAAAGGAACATATTCTCATCACAATGATGACATACTAATGGATATTCCAATTTTAATATCTCATCAGTTTCATCATATAATTTACTACCACATCTAAAACATCTCAAATAATCATCCCCTCTAAAATTATAATTTACGAGATATAATCTTATCTCTCAATTCTTCTTCTACATCTAATATCTCCTCCACAATACAATCTCTTAATTCTTCAGTCATATTACAACCTATTGAAAATAAATTTGCCTCCATCTCATATAATAAGACAAGTCTTTTACAATATTCATACAATGAACTTTCCTCATTAAGTTTAAAACTATCTAACATAACTACTTCCTCCACTTTAAATACAATATTTCCTAATATTACTATACAATTCTTCTAATTCATCATAAGGAATATACTCCCCTCTGAATTCAACATAAAACTCTCCAATTTCCTCTTGAACTAAACCATCCCAATCCATATATCCATCAATACTATAATCCTGACTACCTCCGATTAAAATAATATCTTTAAGCCCATCAAGGATAGTCTGATAATCCAACATATTCGGACTTAATTTCCTACAATACTTCAACACCTCCTTATAACATTCTAAACTAACCATCTTGTCAAATAATTTTTTATTAAAATTATAAACTATTTGATAAATCTCATATACATCTTCATCTTGAAATGAAGAATTTAATATAGTATTATACATATATTCAAAATCTCCCCAATCCATTTTACCACCTACTTATTTCAATAGCATTATAATGACAAACATCTTTACAATACTGCTTACAATGATGACAACAAAGATTATCATTACAAGTATCAGGGGATTTATCCCTACCCCCATACAATTCACCATAACCTTTTTCATTACACACCTTAACACACCTACCACATTTAACACAATTACCATTAGTACTCCAATAAGTATCCATATTAAACCTCCTTTAAAATTTTAGAAGATAAATTAAACTCCTTCAATTTATCATCTAACTCTTTATGGTCTATCCCATATTTCCTACAAAATCTAATCTCTTGTTTCAATTTTCTAACTTCCTCTAAATCAATAGGAGTAAAACTATTAAAATCAAAACTAAATGAATAAATGTATCCATCACCAAACTTACCACCATCAAGTTTTAAATCCAAATCATAAATCTGATTGGCTAATTCAACAATTTTATGATTAGAATCAGTTAATAAAGCGATTTCAGGGAAGATACGAGATAATTCCCTTTCTTTCCTAATCAATGGAGCATCATCTTTATTCAACCATTTATGAAAATCCTCCTCAATATCATTATCCAAATAATAATCAACAATCATATAAACAACATCAGGAATATAGGAATGAAAATCTATTCTAAATCTACGGCATACAATTAATGCCATTCCTTCACAAATCAAATCCCCTTCCCTTATACTATCATACACAAGTTTAAAGAATTTTTGTCTTTTCAATTCTCTCCTTGCTTCATATTCCCTTTCCCATTCATCATCAAAACACATAAATAACTCACCTCATTCTAACCAAATATAACATTTCTCCATCTCACCATAAAGATTTACTCCTCTTTTATCCATCCAACCTTCCCATATATGACACTCATACTTATCAATAAGTTTACATCTATAATCCTCAATAACATCATCAGGATTAGGATTTTCATTTAATTGGAAAGACTCTTCACAAACACTATGATATAAATCCAAATCCTCATTAATAAATTCCTTACGAGAAAAAACCCATACCTTATTTTGTATATACTTCTCCATATACTGTAAATTATCAGGATTCCAATCCCAACTATCACCTACATCTGAAACAATTTCACCAATATCCTCTATACTTAAACGAGGAAACTCATATCCTACCACTTCAAATAAAGCACTTTCTAATTCTTCTACATTCATTAATCTTCACCTCAATTTAATTGTTGAATAAATCAATAATATCAATAGCAGTTTTAATCAACTTATCACTTCTCTTACTGAACTCATCATAAAAATGTTCATTATCCTTAACCCAACTAGAAATATACAACTTACTCTCCTTATTTTCAATACCTAATGCACTTGCCACCATAAAAGCAACTGCCTCGGCTTCCATCTCTTTAGTCTGTTTACTTAAAGGTCTATCCATATTATAATGCAACATATAATGACCTAATTCATGGAACAATACACATATCTGTTCCAACTCATCAATATTCTTACTAATCTCAATAATCCTCCCATCAGTATATCCCTTCTTATTAACCATATCATTAAAATAAACAGGTACATTAATCTTATCAATAAAATATTGAATCTTCAATTCATTCTTTGAGGAATATAAATCATTCTTATCTAAAACAATCTCATCTCCTTCAGTTTGAGTAATATCAAACACTCTCATAGGAACATACCTTTTATATGTGGCTTCCAATATTTTCTCTTCTTCTTCACCAGTCTCCTCATTCACTTCTTTTATTTTCTTATAATTCTTCGGACTCGGTCCAAATATGTATAAACAGTTTTCTCCTCTTTTTACATTTCTATGATAAACTTTATCCCCTATTTTAAATTCTTGCCATTGATTATACCCCATTAATAAATCACTTGGTCTACCATATCTTGTTCTCATTTGGTAATTCGCAATTATATTATTCCTTAATGAATATCTTGTATATCCTGTTCCATATTTTTCCATTAATGCTTTCAATTCATTCGGGTTCTGCATTAATCTTATTACTTCTTTACCTATACAATTATAGGCTTCTTTCATTCTTTCATTTTTTTCCTGTTTTGTTAATCTCATTTTTTAGGACTCCTTTGAATATTTTTCACTATTCTTATATATAAATATTTTCTAACTTTGTTAAAAAAATTTTTTTCTATTAATATATATCTCTATTCTACTATATAAATGTTTTGATTGTTCATTAATATTTTTCAATATATATCATACCATTCATACTTTTAAACAATTTAATATCATCCATATCTAATCCGTTATTATCTAAATACCTATCTACCTCATCCATATCTTTACAAATTTCAACTTCAAACAATAATGTATTCCAAATATAACCATCTAAATCAATACAATAATCAATACATTCAGTTAAATAATCTGTAATACAAGTTGCATCTTCAAAACTATAACCATGAATATCTGTTAAAATATTCCTTAATGTTTGAAAATTTATTATACATTCAATTTTATCACTCATTGTTAACCCTCTCTTATTTATATAGTATAAAACTGTAGTACCTCCTCAACTTGTTCTTTAGTTATATTAAATAAATTATGATTATAAACCCCATCATTATAAATAACTCCACTTCTATCTAAATCACCAACAACTGTTAGAATACTATCCTCAACTTCCTGTTCATCATTAGACCCAATATCATAATTATAAAAATCCATAATATATTCTTTTAAATCAAATGTAGTTTTTATATTATAATACTTATCATAACATTCTAAATAATCATATAATGATACAAATGATTGTTCAAATTCAATACCTAAACATTTTTCAATACAATTAATATAATCACCATCAATTAACCAATCCAATCCTTCATTAAGAGTATCAACAGTAAATTCATCACATTTATCTATAAACAAGGCTTCCATAAATGCTCCATTATAATCCATATTATCATAACTTTCAAAATATGACCAACGAAATTCTCCACAATTATCTAAATCCTCAAATAATTCATAATATAATTTACTACGTTGGTTTTGAGTTAATATTTGAGGTAATCTTTTAGAAAATATTCTAATGTAAAAATTATTACCTCCCCAATCATCACCATCAATATAAGGTTTCAAGTATTGGAAATCACATATCTCCCCATCTAATTTAATGAACCATTTCTCTTTAAATTCTTCCATATTTTATTCCTCCTTCAACAATTTTAAGGCTTCTTCAAACTTAAAATCTTCCATTAACTTATAAAAAATATCCAAATCATTAATACCAAAAGTTAATACCTCAATAATTTCTCTAACATCACTTTCAAACCATTCTCTATCGAATAATTCTTTCCCATAATACTCCAAATCACTTTCCTCTAATCCTTCAATTATATAATCATAACAAGCACTCTCATAATAATCTCGACCTTGTACACACCACCATAAATATTTATTAGTTGAATAATATTTTTCATATATTGTACCTATTATTTCAAGAATCAAATCCATATCTTCTTGTAAAGTTTCTTTGCAAATATCCATAACACTCTCTCTAATAATATCCTCATCAATTTCTTCTTCACATTGTTCAATAAAACATTCATTCATTTCCTCTATACTTCCACTACATTCACCACAATCAAAACAACCTAACCATTGACTTAAATCATTCGGTGTTCTTAAAACTTCATGGTTATGTTCATAGAACTCATCAGATTCAACAGTACCTGTAGAATATAAACCTACCTTGAAAGTACCATCTTCATCATTGAAATACATTATATAAGTCCCATACTCATTTACTTGCATTTTATTTAATGCTTCTTTTTTACTTGTTTCATTGTATAATACCATTTTTAATCCTCCTTATTATCAGGAATTAATCATTATTCCCTATTAATATATATACCACTTCTCATATATAAATGTTTTGATTATTAATATAAAAAATAATAAAAATTTATTTATTCAACTCAATATACTCCATTAAAAATTCAACCCTCCTCTTCTCTTTATCATCAATATAAACATTACTCATATAATTAAAAAGAGGTTCTAAAGATAAAACAAGACTTGTAAAATTAGGAGAAGAATTATATTCCTCCACAAACACATTATATTTCCTAATATTAATTTTCTTAATATATCTATATTTTACATTAATATATATTACTGTTGCAGAAGCAAGGGCTAATAATTCATCAGGATTTCCTGCTAAAAATTTATAAAAATAATATAATATATCCCACATCCATTTATTATGAGGTAGATTAGAATCTTGAAAACTTAATAATTGTTTAATTAATATTCTTGATACTTCTGAAAAATTATTAAGGTTATTTATTGCATCAATAAAAGTGTACACATCATTACTTTTTAATAAAAATACTGTAAATAGTACTTTATCAGTATCAGTTAAAGAATTATAAAAATTACTAATATTGTTCTTTTCCTCAAATGTTAATTGAAGAGTCATTATATATTCTTCAAATTTTTCATTATTGAAAACTTTCATATTTACAGGTCTTTTCAAGTTATAAAAAGTAAAACCTTCTTCAAAAGGAATCTTCTTAAAAACATCTAAAAAACATAAACTATCTTCTAATTCTTTATTATCTAAATATTTAATGAATAATGGATAAATACACCAATTAGGAATATATCTACCTTTTTCAAACCAATAATCTAAAATCAACTGGATAATATTTTTTTCATTAACTATACCATTATCATATACTAATTTACTTAAGTAATTCTTTTTATGTTCCTTTAACATTATTTCACTCCTATTAATCATAATCCCACCTATAATGAATAATAATTTATTCTTAATAAATCATAATAAGTTATATAATAACCTTCATATTCTAAAATAGTATTATATTTTTTCATCACCTCAAATTTTTCAAAATCATAATTAATCACTATATCCTCCTTATTTTCTTTTAAAAGACTCAAAAGGAAGGGATTATAATTATATTTAATGAAAGGACTATTATCCTTCACTAATTTTTTATCACTCCCCAAATACATCTTCATCATTTTATTTATAATTACTATTTTCATCTGTTCATTTGATTCTAATCTATTCCCACAATTAGTACAAAAATTGTAACTACTATCCATATTCCTACCACATTTAGGACAAATCATAAATCTCAACCTACTATATTTATTATATTTTCTATAAATTCTTCAGTTATTATTGTTTCTATTTTTTCCTGTACTAATGGATATATTTTATTATATAATTTTAGATTATAACCACAATTAGTACAAAAATTATTTTCATCTACTTCTTTATAACAATTTGGACAAATCATTTCAATCCTCCTTTATAATTATATTAATATATTTCCCTCTACTTATATATAAATGTTTTGTTTTTTTAATATAAAAAATAATAAACCTATATTTCTCGTAAGAATTTTTCGTAAGATACCTTAAAATACTCATCATCTAAATAAAAATCATTATATGTACTATCTTCCCCAATCATGATTCTATAATCTTCCATACTACAAGTCCATTGAATAAGACCATCAATCTTTTCATTTCTGAATGATTGTTTAATATAAATTTTACCATCATTTGGATTATAGAATACACCTTTACATTTTACTTTATTTTGTTTAAGTTGTTTTCTTAAATCCCTGTTTCTTTCCTCCCATTTTTTTATAGTTATTCTTTTTCCATTTGAATCAACCCATTTTCCATTTTTATATTCCTTTTTTATTTCTTTTTTGATTTCTCCAAAAGTTTTTCTTTTCACAGGCATATTTACACCTCATTATGTAATATATTTTTTATTATATAATTATTTTCCTAATTTATTCAACCTCAACAAAATACATATTCTCTTCTTTACTTTCCAAATATTTCCAACCTAAACTTTCACATAAAATTTTAATATTCTCATTAAAACCACCATGATGATGGAAAACAAATCCTTTATAATTATAACCTATATCATAAACAGGAATTATCCTATTTATCATCGGAAGAATTTCACATTCATCAGGTAATATACTATTTCCCCTAAAAGGTATTGATTGAACAGTATAATACTCATCAGATTCATCAATATAATAAATCATACAATCATATAAATTAATTAAATAACATATTTTTCCTTTAACATCATCATATTTATGAATATAATGTCTTGCATAATTCATCATTAGATAATCATATAATTTATCATAGAATAGGTTAATTTTTAAATCACATATATCTATTTCATCTATAATCCTGATATTATTAATTCCTCTATTATAATAACAAAATATTTGTATAAACATACCAATATTATGTAAATTATAACTATTTTCATACTTATCATAAGAATACATCACATATTTAGAATTATTAATTAATTCATTCTTATAATTTATAACATCTTCAAAAAATTCTCTATCTATACTACTTATTGTAGTTTCTCTTTTAGGTTCATACATTCCATTATAAAATCTACTAAAATCTTCATTTACTACAATAATATTTACTGATTTACTCATTCTATCACTTCCTCTAATTCTTCTAATTCTTCTAATTCCATATCATACCAATCCAAATCTACTATTTCATAACAACAAATATTAAATTCAAATTGTTCTTGTTTATTCCTCAAATCATTAAAGAAATGTATAATACTGCTTTGTTTGTTTCTAAAACATATTTCATCAACATACTCCACATTCTCTTTCCTTGCATCTCCAAATAAAATCCTACTAATTTTTTTATTAGAATATCCAAGTTCTCTTAATTCTTTTTCATTTTTATAATTATTATTCATTTTTCCCACCTTTCCAATTTTTTTAGGAATAATTCCTTATTAATATATTACCCACTTCTCATATATAAACATTTTTATTATTAATATGAAAAATAATAATTTATCAATTAAACCTCTACAAATATATGTTTCCTACAATAATCATATTCCTCCACAACTTCATTAGTCAAATCACAATAATTCTTTTTATCCCCCTCACGAATAAAAGGATGTTCATTAAAATACTTACAACTCCCACAATTTAATTCCAACCCTCTTTCTTCAAATTCATCCATACAATTTATATATTTTTGTTCATGCCAATTATTATCACAATCATAAAGATTATCACAATATGTACATACACTTACTATAAATTTATCCATCTTATCCATTTTTTCTTACCTCTTTATTTTATTTTTAGGAATTCATTCCTATTAATATATATCACACTTCTCATATATAAATTTTTTGATTATACATTATTAAAAATGAAATTTATAAATAATCCTCAAAAAACTCCTTATTCTCTACTACAACAATATTGAAATATTCAATAAACTCATCTATACTATATGAACCTAACTCTCCTTCACATATAAATGCAATTCTCTCATCTAAATCCTTCCTATAATAATACAATTTTGAAATTATCTCATCTTTAGAATATAATTCTTTCAAAACATTTAAGAAAGATTCATCATTCCAATAATATTCTTCCTCCCAATTACATTCTCTACAAAACTTATTTAATAATTTCATCATTTCACTTATAGAAACATCCAACTCTTCCATACTAATAAAATCAACCATTCAAATCACCATACAAATTTTCTTGAATACCTCTTTGTAAGAGTATTGAATACATAATAATATATAGTTTGATTATCCACAATATCACTTACAATATCATCAAATCGGATAAAACCATAATCCTCTAACAAATTCCATCTTCTTTTAATATTATTAAAACTGTTTTCATAATCCTCATTAAACCTCCTATTAATTTCATAATCATTTATATCATAATCGGCTAATGTATTATTTCTTTCATCTAATCTTATTAACTCAATAATATCAGATTCTAACTCTCTTTTTTCTTTAATCATTTCATTATATTTTTTAATTTTTTCCTCTAATTCTCTCATTGAACATACCTCCTAATTGAAATATTATATCAATTCTATTTCAATCTCTATATATTAATATCTCATTTCTACTATATAAATGTTTTGATTACCAATATATAAATAATAAATTTATTCATATATTATTTTAACACATTTAACCAAACCATTATTAAATATCGAAATTAACTTACCATCATTCATTATATGAGTTCTACCTTTCTTAAACACGATAAAATCCTCATTACAAACCAATATACTAGTTGAATCAACTAAAAATATTATATTCTCAATATTTCTATTATTTTCTAAACAATCTATCAAATCCACAATCAAAAAATTTTCTGTAAGTTTATTTATTTCACTTCTATATCGTATACTCATATTCTTTCACCTTTTATTTCATTAATATTAATATATAAATATATACTCTTTTCATTCAAATATTCTATAATAGATTTAATAGATTTTTTATGATATAAACTTTCTATATCATATAATGCTCTCCAAATCCTCATAACATCAATATCATATATATTATAATTAGAATAAACCAATCTTCCATCATTATATATATTAAGAATATTTGAATCTAAAGTAAGAGTTCCTATTAACTCAAATCGATAACCATTGAAGACATTTTCACATATCAAAACCATAGTAATATCCCCCCTTCTATTTAAAAACCTTCTTATTAACATTAAAATTATAAAATCTAATCAAATCCAAATATAAATACAAACCTTTAAATAATAACCTACGAACCATCATAAAAACCACCATAATCTAATAAAATACTTTCTTATCTTCCTCATCATACTTCCAATAGGAATATTCAACATCAAAATAATTACCAATAAACTCTATAAAACTCAACAACCACATAAAATAATCACCTTACAAATACTTGTATTTTATTAATATCTTCTAATCTAATTTTTATATCTTTTCTAACAGTTGTCAAAATAGGTGTACTTAAATCCTCTGTTGGTAACTCTTCAAAAATAATCCAATCATTATCAATTAATGTATATTCAAAAATATCATTAATTACAATTTTTAAATAATCTACTTCTTTAGATTTCCCAATACTTATTGTATTTAACACTTCATCTACTATACAATCTCCACAAATACTAAACATTTTTTTTACTTCATCATATTCCATTTTTACCACCAATATAATTTAATAAGATTTGAAAAGAAAACTTTTCAATCTCTATATATTAATATCTCACTTCTACTATATAAATATTCCTATAATTAATATAAAAAAATAATAAATTTATTCATAACCTATAAATCTCAAACTACTCCTCCCTATTTTCCAAAAAATCCAAATATAATAACTTAAAATAATAAAAACTTAAAATACCACCATACTAAACAAAACACCATTAAAAAACATAATAATCCACCAACAAACAACTAAAAACCATTTATAATAACCACCAAAACCTACAAAAATCACCAATTACTATATACCAACTCAACATTTTTCAAGAAACTTATACTCCAATCTACCAAACTTATTAACTTTACAAAACCAATATTCAAAAGAAAAATCAACAACCATTTCCCCATCAACAAAAACTAATTTATTCACTAAAATATTAACAAACTCATCAAACTCATTAAAATCAACTAAATCATAATCATTATGATTAAATGTATATAAAAATTCATCTTTACTCTTCAAAAGATTAACCCACTCTAAAGAGAAATCCATTTTTTGAAATTCTTCATTAGCATTTCCATATCCTTTTTCATCTAAATAAAATATAAAATTTCTCACTAATTCATTAGGAACAATCTTCAAATCACCAACTTTAACAACTTCAATATTCATTAGTATCCAACTCCTCTAATAGATTCTATACCCTCTTCAATATTTTCATAATCCTCTTCAAAAACATATACTCCCTCTCTATCACATATATCTTCAAATACTTCAAAAACATAATCTATTATTCATTATAATGTATTTTCATACCAATCACAAATACGAAATGTTTCTACACCATTAATATCCATAGAATTATCATTAATCCATAATGTTCCATCTATTTCACTTAATCCTAACCATTTTTTAAATAAATCAGAAACCTCAAACCTATTAAAATTCATCATATAAAAAACCTCCTAATCAAAAAATTCCACAAACCTACAATTATCTAAAACATCCAAAAAGAAATTAACCAAACTATAAGCCTCATTATCCTCAAAACGATTTTGTAACTTAATCTCCAACTCATCTAAAAGATGAGTTACATCATCCCAACTCATTTCTATTAAATCCTCATCTTCATCTAATTCTTCATTCTCTTCTTTGTAAATATCAATTAATCCAATTTCAAAAATATCCTCATCAGTAATTTTAAACATAATTAAAACCCCTTCTAAAAAATAAATAATAATTAATAACCCTTAATACAATAACAAATTTCAGTTAATAACTCTCTTTCCTCCTCATCAAACTCACTAAAATCCTCCTCTTTAATCCTATCCTCTAAAAGTTTAATACCTTTATCAAATAATTCCTCATTACCTTCATACTCATCTGCATATTCAAAACTTTCTTTAGTTAAAATAAATCTATCTCTTACACTTGGAAACATAATTGAATCCCTCCTATTTCTATATATTAATATCTCACTTCTACTATATAAATGTTTGTATTTTCAATATGAAAAAATAATAAATTACCTTTCTAAATTAATATTCTTAAACAATAACTCCTTATATTCAACAATAAACTTACCACTAACCTCATACTCAAAACAAATCATATTTTCATTCAACCAAATAAAAAAGTTATCAATCTCATAATTTTTTAAAATAAAAATTACTTTCCCTCCTTTCCTTTCGATAAATATAAATTCAAAAAAATCATTAATATATCCTAAAAACAAATCTAACTCCGCTTCATCATAAACAATAAATCTCATAAAATAACCACCTAATTAAAATTTCATACTAACCAAATCAACAACAACATTATCCAAATACTTTTCCTCAAATAAATTTAAAACCAAATCCTTTAAATTTAAATTAAAAAATTCATCTTCATCTAATTCAACCATATTATATTTTTCAAATATTTGACTGCTTAAAACATCAATTAAAATAATTTCTTTATTATTCATTTTAACCACCAAACTTATTTTTCATAAATATCTATAATTTCTATATCTCTTATTTTATCATAAGAAATTGTAAAAAATGTTTCATCAAAATATCCATTTCTTTTATTTACAAAAGATAATTCTTCATTATCTAAATAAATCCCTTCAACATTTTCAAATAAACCCCCATTTAATTCAATTTTTACAACAACATAAATAGAAGTATAACTCCAATCAATTTTAAATTCAATAAATTTTCCATAATCTATTAATTCTAAATATTCAACATATTCATCTTCACCATTTTCCTTATTTACTAAATCATTTATTTCTTTAACCTTTTTAAAAAATAAATTTCTAATTTCTTCTTTTTCCATAATAACCACTTTAAATTACTTTTTCATCAAAATTAATAAATTATAAAAAAAACTTATTAATTTTTAAAATTAAATAAATTAAAAATAAATCCAACCTATTTAATTTTAAAAATAAATAAATAAATTAATTTTCATAAATACTAATTGTACATAAATCAATATCATTATCCTCACAAAAATCCTCAATAAACTCCTCAACCTCATCATAACTACTAACATCACCAATATTTAAACCTAAAGTACTAATTACAAATAAATTATCATTCCAACAACTTACATTAAAAACTAAATTTTCAACACTCATAAATAATCACCTTTGATAAATTATAAATACTTATTAATTAAATCCTCATTTTTACTATAAACATTTAAATAACCCTTAATCGCATTTTTACGACTTTTATTAACATTATTTAAATAATTATAATAATTTTCATTTTTACCTTTTTTAAAAAATTTAATTTTAATTCCTCCTACTTATATATATTAATATATCACTTCTCATATATAAATGTTTTGGTTATACATTAATTATTAAAAAAAAATTATAAAATATAATAATTCTTTATAAAATAATAATTAATAATAACTCTCTAATAATATATTACCCACTACTCATATATAAATGTTTTGGTTTATAATTATAATAATAATTTTCATAAAAAAATATTATAATTTATATTATTTTTGGCTTATTTTTATATATATTTGGTTGGTGGTTTTTGTTGTTTTTTGGTTGGTGGTTTGTTTATTTTTGTTTTTTGTTTTTTTATTTGGTGGTTGTTGGTGGTTGTGTTTGTTTTTATTTGGTGGTTTGTTTTTTTATTTGGTGGTTGGTGGTTTGTTTTTTTTTTTATTTTTGTTTTTTTTTTTTTTTTGTTTGTTTAATTTTTTTTTTTTTTTTTTTTTATTTTTTTTAAAATATTTTTATTATTTTATAATAAAATTTTTTTTAGGGGGTTTTTTTTATAAAAAATATAAATTTTATATTATTTTTTTTTTTTTGA
>Ga0129307_1001349_pt1 | contig 26739 bp, 20 predicted proteins | sample P1105metagenome_FD_94437 | JGI IMG/M metagenome (GOLD analysis project Ga0129307, IMG submission 94437) | Capybara group fecal microbial communities from Wisconsin, USA - P1105 metagenome | ecosystem: Host-associated > Mammals > Digestive system > Large intestine > Fecal | place: USA: Wisconsin...
AACATTCTCTACCGGGATCGCCATCCCGATGGATTAACTCTCAACAAATGAGGAACAAACAAAAAATGGCAAGAGCATTGATTATCGGTTGTGGCGCCGTTGCCACAGTTGCTATCAAGAAGTGCTGCACCTGCAGCGAAGTTTTTAGCGAAATCTGCATCGCCAGCCGTCATCGCGAAAATTGCGAGAAGTTGGCTCAGGAACTCCGCCCGAATACGAAGACGGTCATCACGACTGCCGCCGTGGACGCTGACAAGGCCGAGAACGTCTCTGCTCTTATTAGAGAATACAAGCCGGACCTGGTGATGAATATCGCTCTCCCCTACCAGGATCTCGCCATCATGGATGCATGCCTTGAATGTGGCGTGAACTACATGGACACGGCTAACTACGAGCCGGAAAATATCGACGATCCGGAATGGCGCAAGGTCTACGACAAGCGCTGCAAGGAAAAGGGCTTTAGCGCCTACTTCGATTACAGCTGGCAGTGGGCTTACAAAGAAAAGTTTGAAAAGGCTGGTCTCACGGCTTTGCTCGGTTCCGGCTTTGACCCGGGTGTTTCTCAGGCATACTGCGCCTACGCCTTGAAGCACCAGTTCGACACCATCGAAGAAATCGATATTCTCGATTGCAATGGCGGCGATCACGGTTACAAGTTTGCCACGAACTTCAACCCGGAAATCAACCTCCGCGAAGTGTCCGCTCCGGGCAGCTACTGGGACACGGACGAGAACGGCAAGGGCCACTGGGTTGAAATCCCGGCCATGAGCATCAAGCGTGAATACAACTTCGCACAGGTCGGCAAGAAGGACATGTACCTCCTCCACCACGAAGAAATTGAATCCCTCGCCCAGAACATTCCGGGTATCAAGCGCATCCGCTTCTTCATGACGTTTGGCCAGAGCTACCTCGACCACATGCGTTGCCTCGAAGACGTGGGCATGCTCAGCACGCAGCCGATCAAGTTCCAGGGTCAGGATATTGTTCCGATCCAGTTCCTCAAGGCTCTGCTCCCGGACCCGGCAAGTCTCGGTCCTCGCACGGTGGGCAAGACGAACATCGGTTGCATTTTCAAGGGTACTAAGGATGGCAAGCCGAAGACTTACTATCTGTACAATGTTTGCGACCACCAGGAATGCTACAAGGAACTCGGCAGCCAGGCTATCGCCTACACGACTGGCGTTCCGGCTATGTGCGGTGCCATGATGGTGCTCACGGGCAAGTGGAACAAGCCGGGTGTGCATACGGTCGAAGAGTTCGATCCGGATCCGTTCATGGAAGCCCTCACGAAGTACGGTCTGCCGTGGAATGAAGACTTTAACCCGGTGCTTGTGGATTAGACGAGAGACGAGGGAATACTGAGGACTGAATGAAAAAAACACTGCCACTAATTCTTTCAATCATCTCTTTTGCTTTTGCAAATTTCGATGCAGGCAAAGCCGTCAATGAAGGTGTTTCAACTGGAATTGATATGGTTGGAGGATGGCTAATCCTCGGTATTTTAATAGCGTTCGCATTTGCGATAATATCAAAAGGTCGAAAAAAGTGATCGCTACTTTCGTCTTAGTTTTTCTAAAACCTACAACCTAATCCCTGAGACCTGAAAATGAAAAAATGGCGCATTGACGATTCCCGAGATCTTTACAACGTAAAGGGCTGGGGTGTAAGTTACTTTGACATTAACGACAAGGGTCACGCAACGGTTTCGCCGATCAAGAATGGCGGTCCGAGCATTGACCTTTACGAGCTCGTGCAGGAACTTTCCTTGCGCGATGTTTCGACCCCGGTGCTGCTCCGTTTCCCGGATATTCTGGACAGCCGCATCGAAAAGATTCACGAGTGCTTTTCCAAGGCGACGACTGAATATGGCTACAAGGGTGGCCATTACAGCATCTTCCCGATCAAGGTGAACCAGCAGCGCGCGGTCTTGGAAGAGGTGGTGAGTCACGGTTCCAAGTTCAACATCGGCCTCGAGGCGGGTTCCAAGCCGGAACTCCACGCGGTTCTTGCGAACATGGAAAATCCGGACGCGTTGATCATCTGCAACGGCTACAAGGACGAAGACTTTATCGAGCTTGCACTCCTCGCGCAGAAGATGGGCAAGAAGATTTTCATCGTCGTCGAGAAGATGAACGAACTTCACTTGGTCGTGGATTTGTCCCGCCGCATCGGCGTGCGCCCGAACATCGGCATCCGCATCAAGCTTGCAAGCTCCGGTAGCGGCAAGTGGGAAGAATCCGGCGGATACCACAGCAAGTTCGGCCTGAACAGTTCTGAACTTTTGGAAGCTCTGGACTTTATCAAGGAAGAGAAGATGGAAGACTGCATGAAGCTCATCCACTTCCACTTGGGAAGCCAGATTACGAACATTCGCCATATCAAGAACGGCTTGCGCGAAGTTTCGCAGTTCTACGTGCAGATTAGAAAGATGGGCATGGGCCTTGAATTCGTGGACGTGGGCGGCGGCTTAGGCGTGGATTACGACGGCACGCGCAGTTCTAACGCGAGCTCCGTGAACTATTCCATCCAGGAATACGCAAACGACGTCGTGTACGCGATGTACGAAGCTTGCGAAAACGGCAATGTTCCTCATCCGAATATCATTGCGGAATCGGGCCGTGCACTTTCGGCTCACCATTCCATCTTGGTGTTCAACGTGCTTGAAACAGCTGGCCAGGCATTCTTTGACGAGAGCGTTCACGAGATTAGCGAAGACGCTCCGGTAGCTTTGAAGGACTTGTACGGCATTTACAAGAGCCTTTCTCCGAAGAACTTGCTCGAAAGTTGGCACGACGCCATGCAGATTAACGACGACACCTTGAGCGGTTTCAAGATGGGCGACGTAGATTTGCAGACGCGCGCTATGAGCGAACGTTTGTTCTGGAGCATCGCCCGCAAGGTAGATTTGCTCGCACGCGACTTGCGCCATCCGCCTTATGAATTGAGCGAACTTCCGCGCTTGCTTGCCGAAAAGTACTTCTGCAACTTCAGCCTTTTCCAGAGCCTCCCGGACAGCTGGGGCGTGGATCAGGTGTTCCCGATTATGCCGATTCAGCGTTTGGACGAAGAGCCGACGATTGAGACGACAATTCAGGACGTGACTTGCGATAGCGATGGCAAGATCGATATGTTTGTTCGCGGCGGCGAAGTGGCTCGAACCATTCCGCTCCACCCGATCAAGAAGGACGAGCCTTACTTTATCGCTGTTTACCTCGTCGGCGCTTACCAGGAAATTCTCGGTGACCTCCACAACCTCTTTGGCGATACGAACGCTGTGCACATTGTCTGCAACGACAAGGGCGGCTACGATATCGACAAGGTGATTGACGGCGAATCTGTGGAAGACGTGCTCGACTACGTGAACTTCAGCGACAAGGCGCTTGTCCGCAACATGGAAAACTGGGTCACGCGCTCTGTGAAGGAAGGAAAGATTACGCTTCAGGAAGGCAAGGAATTCTTGAACATCTATCGTTCCGGACTTTACGGGTACACGTACTTGGAGTAGGATGCTCCAAAACAATTACAAGATTGCGGTTTTGCTGGCCACGTACAATGGCGGCAAGTACATCTGGGAACAGCTTGAATCGCTGTTCCAGCAGTCTTGTAAACTGTTCCATTTGTATGTTCGCGATGACGGTTCCTCGGACGATACGATGAAAATCGTCGAGCAGTTCCACGAAATGTTTCCAGACAAAGTTACGATTTTAAAAGACTCGCAAAAGCACAGGGGTGCGGCGAAGTCTTTTATGTATTTGCTCGAAAATGTGGATTCCGAGTATTACATGTTCTGCGACCAGGACGACATTTGGATGCTGGAGAAAATCGAGAAAACGCTCGCTCGGATGACGGAAATCGAGAAGGTAATCACCGAGAAAGGGACAGCCGCAAAAAAAGTGCCGATACTTGTGGCGACAGACTTGGGTGTTGTCGATGAACAGCTCAATCTGCTTTCGGAATCATTCAACAAAGACCTGAAAATTGACGTTTTCCGCAAGCACCCGGAATTAATTTGTGTGCGCCACGTGGTTACCGGTTGCACGATGATGTTCAACCGCGCCGCAAAATTGGCGTCGCTCCCGATGTCGCCACGCGCGACAATGCATGACGAATGGGTCGCCCTTTGCGTCCACTTCAAAGGCGGAGTCATCTCGATTCTCGACGATGCGACGATTCTTTACCGCCAGCACACGAGCAACACGCTTGGCGCAGAACAGGCAAGCAAAGGCTTTTTCGCACGCGCCGTTGCCCGCGCAGGGCAAAAACAGTTCTTCCAAGTCGCAAAATTGCTCCACAAGGATTTCGGATTATCGTACCTGCGCTTTTTGCTGTACAAAATTTTGTATAGTTGGTTTTAGGTATGAGAAGAAGCATTTGCATGGCGACCTACAATGGCGCCAAATACATCAAGGAACAGCTGGACAGCATTATTCCGCAGCTTAGGGATGATGACGAACTCATCGTTTCTGACGATGCTTCGAAAGACGATACTCTGAAAATCGTTGAAAGCTACAACGACCCGCGCATCAAGATTTTCCACAACGAGAATCACGGCGTTGCACACAATTTTGAGAATGCCATGCGGCAGGCCACGGGCGACTTGATTTACTTCGCCGACCAGGACGATGTCTGGTTGCCGGGCAAGCTCGACAAGATGGAAAAATTTTTGACGGAAGGCGGCTACGACACAATTCTTTGCAACTGCTCGCTTGTGGATGCGAACTTGAACGTTATCAAGGAACGCCATTACGATGAAAAATGGCCGATGAAGAAATCGCTCTTGCGAAACATCATCAACAACTGCTGGCTTGGCGCTTGCATGTGCTTTACCAAGCAGGTGAAAGACGCCTGCATGCCGTTTCCGCCGAAAGTCGTTGCGCATGATTTGTGGGTTTCGTATTACGCACAAAAGCATTTCAAGTGCGGCTACCAAGACGAAGTTTTGCAGTTGTACCGCCGTCACGAAAACACCGTTTCGTTCACAGGCGGCAAAAGCACGAACAGTCTTTATTTTAGAATCGCATACCGAGCCTACCTCGCGTGGCATATCCTTTGGCGTTAGGCATTGAACATGAAGATTTGCATTACACTCGCAACTTATAACGGAGAAAAGTATCTCGCGCAGATGCTTGATTCCTTGGTCGCGCAGACGAGGCCTGCCGATGTTATAATTGCAGTGGATGATGGATCCAAAGATTCTACATGCGAAATTTTGGAGCGATACAAAGACAAACTCCCGCTTGAAATCACCAAATTTGAGAAGAACAGAGGGCATCGCGCCGCATTTTCGACCGCGTTGGAAAAATCTCGCGAATTGCTCGCTGATGATGATTTGATTTTCCTTGCCGACCAGGATGATATTTGGCTCCCGAATAAACTTGAAGTCATGAGCCAGAAGATTGGCGACAGTTCCATGATTTTTGGCGATGCCGAAATTATTGATGGAGAAGGTAAAGTCACGGATTCGTCTTGGCGCAAAAAAGCTGAAACGGTCGAGCTACTGAGCCAGCAAGCGCTACTCACAGGCTATACGAACGTGACCGGTTGCATGGTTGCGTTCAAGGCGGGGCTATTGAAAACAGCGCTCCCGATTCCGCAAGACGTACCCGTACATGACCAATGGATTACACTTTGCGCCACTGTAGAAAACGGCTACCGCGCTATCGCAGATAAAGTTATTCAATACCGCATTCACGGGAACAACGCCATCGGCGAGGGAAAAAAGACTTGGAGCGAAAAACTCCAGACAAATTTGCAATGGGCAAAAGCTGTAAGAAGCTCAAGCGTTTTCGAAAAATTGCCAAGCGAAAGCCGCCGATTTTTGGATAAATTCATTCGATTTTTGACATTACGTTTTAGCCACGCCTTTTTGTCACCTCTATGGTTCCCGTGGATAGTCAAGAATGCCCGCAATATTTATCCGCAAGTTCACAATGCGCCGAGAATGATTGCACGAGTTCTGTTCTCATTCGTTGGCGTTTCTACCGCAAAAAGATTCTTTCAAAAAAAATAGATGGCAGATCTAGTCCGCCATGACGAACAAAAACAACCAATAACAATCCTATGATTCACGAAATTGCACCGCACAAGTTAGATAACGAATTTAAGACGATTGCTCCCAAGCCAACCGATTATTTAATCATTTTCAATGGCGAACAAACGCTTTTCAAAAAGGCGGGTGACAATTTTGCAATCCCGTGCGTGAGCGATTTTCCGCAATGCGACTGCCATTACTTGATTAGCATTGACGGCGATGCTTATTTCTTGTGCAATTCGAACTTGCCTGAGATTCCTGAAGGTTACGAATTCCGCGGTAACCGCACGTTCCGCACGCTTGAAAATCATTTGGAACGTCTCGGCGGTGCAACATCGGCGCATATTGCCAAATGGGAAAGTTTGAATAAATTCTGTGGCAGGTGCGGTCACCTCATGACGCGAGGCATCAAGGAACGCTCCATGATTTGCCCCGAATGCAAGAACACTGTCTATCCCAAAATTTCGCCGGTCGTGATTGTCGCTGTACGCAACGGCAACGAGCTTTTGATGGCCCGCAACTTGGACAATCCAGACAAGACGCGCATGTTCCTGATTTCTGGATTTGTGGAAATTGGCGAATCGCTCGAACAGGCTGTCAAGCGCGAAGTTCTTGAAGAAGCGGGCGTCCGCGTCAAGAACATCAAGTACTTCGGCAGCCAGCCGTGGCCGTTCTCGGAATCCATGATTTCGGGATTTACGGCAGAACTCGACGGCGATCCGACGATCCACATGCAAGAGGCGGAACTCGCCTGCGCCACTTGGGTCAAACGCGAAGACATTCCCGAATACGATACAAGCGTAAGCATCAGCAGTTGCTTAATCGAGAATTTCCGCTCGGGATGGACGATTAAGGAATAATGGGGCGGCAATCCCCACTGTCATCCTGGAGCCGAAGGCGATAGGATCCACGCACAATTATTTCGCAGGGGCTGTCGTCGCTTTCTTTTTTTCTTTCGGAGCGGGAGTTTCGGGTTTGTTCGCAAGAACAACATATAAAGTATCGTGAATGACGACAGTATCACGAACGACAAGTGTATCGTGGACAAAAACCGTGTCGTGAACGCACGCAACATTCGCAGAACTGCTGGCAGGCACTGCATTTGCCACAGAAGACATCGCAACCGCAGTCGTGGAAACAGACTGCAAAACAGCCAGCTTCGCCGCACTCGAAGAAACAGACGCCGACGAATTCACAGCAACAGAACCCGATGAAATTTTACCGATTACCACAATCAGCGAATCGCGGACATTGCGCAAACTGTCCAGTTGCTTGCGATAACGCGTTTTGTTGCCTGGACGGCGCTCTCTAGAATACTGAACTTCAATCTTATCGATTTGCGTTTCGACACCCTTAAGTTCATCAAAAACAGGACCTTCGCCTTTGATAGAACCTGTAGGCGTAAAGAAATTTGTGAAACTATCAAAAAAGCCACGCTTCGTTTCTCCTTCACCCCAAGCGACGCTCAAGGAAACAAAAAAAACGAGGGCAATCAATACCTTGCAAACAGATTTAAAATTGAGATTTTGCATATCCTAATGATAGAAAAAAAGCGACCAATCCCTTTACAAGCCCCCTAATTTTACTAAATTAAGGCTACCCAATGCGGGAGTAGCTCAGTTGGTAGAGCGCGACCTTCCCAAGGTCGATGTCGAGGGTTCGAGACCCTTTTCCCGCTCGAAAAAAGAGAAACCACCTATCAGGTGGTTTTTCTTTTTTTATTGTAAAATAAGGTCGAGAACCCGAGAAGAGGGTTCGACAAAATTCGGTCATGGACGAAGTCCGAAGAGCGAATTTTGGAATTATCGCGCAAGCGATAAGCCCGTCAGGGTGAGTCGTCAGCCGCGCAAGCGGTGACTGACGACGAATCAAACCCTTTTCCCGCTCTAAAATAAAAGATCAGGTCGAAAGCCTGGTCTTTTATTTTAAGGTTCCAAATAATAATCCGGGCGAATACCAAGCGCAGCTTCGTCTATGGATAATTCCGCAGCCGGCACATTTCGTCCCACAACAAGCGCCGAATCAAATCCTGCAACTTGAGCGCCAAACACATCCGTTCCCAAAGTGTCGCCAATCATCAGCACGCGAGCATTTTGCGGAAGCGAAGCTTTAACTTTATTCCAAATTTGCGGGAAAGGCTTGCCTAAATAATAAGTTTCGCAGCCTTCTCCCCTATTTTCAGCGCACATAGACGCTCGACGTAACCGTTCAGAGAGCGCACCCGAAACAGGCTCACGCAGCGTAACGCCATTTTCGTCTGGAATTTTCGGCGCCCACGCATCCGAATTCAGCACGAGGAGTATCGCCCCCGGTTTCTGCAGAATCTTGACTGCCTGCGCATACGTTTCAGGAGTATCTTTAGCAGAGGAAATCGCCACAATCGGCTCGGCAGGCTCCGCATCCATCGCGACCGCAGTTATCCCACACGCTTCCAAAACATGCTTACCCGTTTCACGCCCGATGTAATAGACCTCGCGCAATTTGAGTCCGCGGCTTCGCAGTTCTGCGCACAAATCCTTAAGCAAACTCCCCGACGAAATTGTTTCTTCCGTTGAAAAGTCGAAACCGCGTTTGTCCGCATCACGCGCCAAGACTTCATCGATATCCGAAGCCGCATTCGTCACCAAGCGAATCTGTTTTTTGGCACAACGGAGCATTTGAAACCATTCCATGGCGCCGGGATAGACAAAACTACCGCGATTGTAGAGCGTGCCATAACCATCAAAGCAAAACGCATCGTAACGGTCCAGCAAATCAGCCATGCGCACCTGACGAGGCTCCATACAGATGGCGGATTGGATCCGCCATGACGGAGATTCATCTTGATTTCTATCAGTTGTCTTCAACTCCCTCTTAGACGACATTTGTTCCAAGGAGGTTCCCGGTCGAAGCCGGGAATGACAAGCAAGATTCGAGAACAAGCTCGTTTGCATGCCTACATCCCGCGATTCTATAATTTGCTTGTAACGCAGGTAGATTTCTGTTTCGAATTGTTCCATAGCGATTACGCGTCGCTACGGAGGATGCCGTAATCGCGGCCTTCCACGGGAATCACGAGTTGCAACTTCGACAGCGTCTTGATATGCTTATCGAAGACAACCTTGAAATCTTCGCCCAGTTCTTCTTCATCGTCATGGTCGAGATTGTAGGCCACATAGCTGCCATCCGCAAAAATCGAAATGCAGCAATCCCATGTGATATCGCCTTCCTGCGGTTCTTCGTCGTCTTCGCGGTCTTTACTTTCGAGCATGAGAATCGGACGCGGCGCAGGGATAGCCTCGGCATGACCGTTTTCAAAAATAAAGTAATTGCGGCTGATGAGTTCGTGTTCTAGAGCCATCGTGCTAGGGACGCGCGCAAACTCTCCACGCAGGCGACTGATGTTTCCCAAATCATCTTCGTACGGATCCTGGAAATCTTCAGGCAATACAACTTGGTAATAATCGAATTCCTTACCGCTGGCGGCATAAGTGTCCTGCCAAGACTGAGGTGGCTCCGGACGAATTGTCAGGAAGTCCTCAAAAGAATCAAGGATATCGTTCAAACGGGAAGTCCAAGGTTCATCCTTCAACTTCTGCACGAGTTCCATAAAGTTGCCAAGGCTTTCTTCACCCGTAATCGTTTTCAATTCGTCTTCTTCTGCCATTATGACCTCTATTTTTCCATAGTAAATTTAGAAAAAGTATCTGCAATTCAAGATGTGTAGGGACTACCAGTTTTCCACAGTTTTCAGAGTCAAGCTCATAGCGATGTCTTTTTCGTAATATGCGGGTTCGTTGATGAAAATCGGATAAACCGAACGGCCATCCGCTTCGCCTTCGAACAAAACATCTTTACCGTCAAACGTACGGAAAAGTTTGTCACCCTTCTTGAGTTCGCTGTAATCGCGACCATCCAAATCCGGGTGAATCATCGCCTGAATTGCGCCCCCGCCCTGCGGTTTCGGGTAACCCAAATCGCGGAACTGCGTATAGACTTCAACCTGAATCGGTTCACGTTTTTGCAGTTCGCCACGGTTCCATTCGTCCGCCAATTCCAAATAACGTTTCACCAATTTTTCGGAACGTTCAAAAATAGCGGCATTCAACGTTCCATGCTGTTGCGGGCCGATTTCAATACACACATCAGCCTTGGCCACCGTACCAAAATACGGTGAAGCACTGCGCTCTTCGGGCTGATAGTAAATCCACGCATCTTCGAACTCCTGCGTCAGCACTGCAGAAGCCTTCATCGTAAACGGATCTCGCGCCGAAAGAATCAAGCAATAGCCCATATTCGAGCCGGTGTTATGGACGTCCAGAAGCAAGTCCGTTCGTGTATTTTCGCCCTTGGGGCCGTACATCTTATTGAGTTCTCGCGCCCTGCGGAATTCGTACTGCGAAGGCTCCGCAGAAACATCCAAGCAAGTCTGCGAAAACGCACGGTTTAAATCAAAATCGCGATAACGTCGATTGAGGCGCATGGCCTCTGGATTTGCAAGCACAAGCTCTACATTTGCGCTTTTACAAAGCGATTCATAGCATTCTGGATGAGCCATCCACTTTTGAACGAGGCTCACACCCGTCCGTTCGTTGCCGTGAGTTCCACCTGCAACTACTATTGTATTTATCATACTCATACATCCATATTATAGAAAATCTAAAGTTCTTTCGTGACGAAACATAGCCAATACATGCGTATAATCCGCAAAAAACGCCCCTACATCGATTCACCTCCTTTGAACATTGCTTTTTTTTCTATTTTCTCTAACATGATTCAGAAAATTTTAAATAAAATAAAAGACTTTTTAGCGCCTTACAAGAACATCGCTTATATTTCGCTTGCCGTTTGGTGCACTCACATTGTTCTTCGCATATTATTGTTATTCCGCAACAACCCCTACGGTTTTCCATTCGTTTCAAAACCCGACTGGTATATTTTCCACGCCATCACGTTGGACTTCCTGTGGATTTGCAATTCTCTCGTCATCTTCATGCTTATCGGCGTTGCAATCCAAGCAGCGACAAAAAAACGAGTCACAGCGGCAAAAGCTTTGACCATCACATACGCAGTATTCCATTCCATTCTTTTGATAGCGACCATATTCGACCATGAACTGATGCGATTCCTCGGTTGTCATCTGTCTTTCGGGCTTGCGAACACTTACAAAGACGTTTCATCATTCCGCATGTTCTGGGACTATTCCGCCAATGACAATTCGATTCCATTTATTCAATTTTTCATGTTCGCGCTTGTCATTCCTATAACATATTTCCTATACAAGCTTTATTTGCGTAAATTCACTTCGATAAAAAAGATTTCCATTTTCATGGTCATCTTTTATGTCATTTCATATTTATTCATAAATGTTATCTGGACAGGGCACGGACGACTCAAAAAATTACGCCCTGTTGTCAGCACCGTTTACCGCGAATTCTTTGAAATCCAAAAGAAAACGGAATTTTCCGACGACGAACTCCTCGCCTACGGAAAAATGTACCAGGAACTTTGGCAACGCCTCGAAGGCGACAGTCTTTGGGAATTTTCCTCAGCAAAGGAAGGCAACGGGCTCCCTCTCTACCGCATTCCAAAACAGGAACTTTTGCAAAGCGAGCAATTAAAGCAGCAACGGGCACTCAAACCAAACTTTATCCTGATTTTCATGGAATCCGAACGCGGTTTGAACGTCGGTTGCCTCAATCCGAATTTAAAGCCATCGCCCACGCCGTTCATCGATTCCATTGCTGCCCATTCGCGCCTTTGGGAACGCATGCACACGAGCGGACTACCGACAACGGGAGGCGTTCTTACAACACACCTCGGCATCTCGGACCATTCCACACTTTCGGCGGCGACAGATCTCGTACAACAGAATCTTCCCAGTTTTGCATCGACGCTCACGGATTCCGGATACACCACGCATTACATGTCGGCAGCGGACCCGGCTTGGGACAATCTCGGCGTATGGATGTCCAAATGGTACACCGCACAACATTACGACCGCAGTCGCGAAGACGATTCCACATTCTTTGACCACGCCATCAGTTTCATCAGGGACACGCTCGGCACGCAAGAGAAGCCGTTCCTCGCAACACTCATGACGCGTTCAAACCATTACCCATTCAACTTTGCCGCTGGCATGACCGAAGAACAAAAGCAAAAGCCGCTAACGGAACGCATCAACTATACCATGGCTTACGCGGACAGACAAGTTGCAAGGCTGATTCACGCCATAGAAAACAAGGAATGGTACCAAAACACGTACGTCATCATCATGGCGGATCACGGGTTCCCGCTTGGAGAAAACGGTTCATCGACAATGACGGGCTACGCATTTTCGAACGCCACCTGGATTCCGTTCCTCATCCATGGTAAAGGCCTCGAACCTGCACGCGACACGGCAACCGCCTCGCAAATGGATATCGCCCCCACGATTCTTGAACTCGCCGGTTTCGCAGTCCCGAACATTTTCATGGGTCACAATCTTTTGAGAGGACACGGCGAAGGCTATTCGCTAGGAGCTTACACGGGAGTCAAAGCCATCGGTCTCGACGGTTACCGTCTCATTTCAAAGCCTTCCACAGAAGAAAAATGGCTGTTCGCCGAGGGCGATACGCGCCAAGACAACGAAGTTTCGAAAGAGCACGAAGACGTAGCCAAGCGCCTCCAAGGGAAACTGGACTCGCTCATAAAACTTGCCGACTATTCATTGGAGAAAGGGCTTTAAGGCATTAGCAAATTGCTATAGACAACGTATCGCCAAGCAATGGCGGCGGCTTGCATAGTGCGGCCAATTTCCGATTTCTTCGCAGCATCCATCGCAAAAGGCATTCCGGCTTCATACCCCGCCACAAGCGAGGATGTATCCCATGTGGGCTTTAGATAGCTCTTGAAAACCATCACGGAATCCGAGACTGTGCATTGCGGGAGCAAATACGTGAGAGAATCTTGCCTCATGGCCATATCGCCAAAGCGGAACGAAAATACCGACGGAAAAGCATCTACAGCAGGCTTACCCTTCCCCAACAAGTCAACTCCCATAAAATGATTGGACGCTTCGATATCCAAGTACCCCAACAGTGACGGAGCAATATCCGCCTGCGAAACGGGATTTTCAATCACGGCAGGTTCAATTCCCGGCCCGTTAAAAATCAAGGTAACCCACGTAAAACCGTCAAAAATTTGGCCGAGTTTTTCTGTCAAAAGGGACTGTTTGCCGTTCAGAAGCGAATGATCTCCCGTGAGGACAAACAACGTATTTTTAGCACGTGTTCCGTTTTCAACTTCATCCAAAATAATCCCAAGGGAACTGTCCATATAAGCAGTCGCTTTCAGATACGCTTCGTCAAGGTCTTCCGGTTTCGGCCCCATATCGGGCGGCAAATCAAATGTCGTATGCATGCTGCGACTCATCCAATGGAAGAACAGAGGCTTATCGGCCGGTCGCTCGCGATACAGTTCGACAAAGCGCTTGGCAAGCGCCACATCGTTTTCGTTTTCAGGTTTGTACTCGTAAAACTCGAACCATTTCTGGAACCAAATCAGGCTATTGTCAAAATTCGGTTCAGAGCCAATCAAAACTTCCGTGTAATAACCCGCTTCAGAAAGAATTTCAGAAATCGAGCGCATTTTCGTATTCGGATAACTGTTCAAGAAAATTCCCTGCGGAAAACTATAAACGCCCTGCATAATACCCAAAAGTCCTTCAATCGACGGAAATCCGACGCTATGGGTATTGGGGAAATAAGCGCCTGCCTTTGCGAGTTTGCACAAATTGCGGAAGCGATTGCAGCTTTCTTCGATTCGCATGTCGAGCGCCCAACCGCGAAGGCTTTCAATCGTCAAAACGATAATGTCCGGGCGTTCTTCCATCGGTTTTGCCTTGAACGATTCCATCGAAGTTTTTTCGTTTTTCGCCTCTTTCCAGAACGGATATTTTTGGTCCGGATTCCCGCCCAAAGCAATAATGCCCTCGCGGTAATGTTCCCCGGGGTCGCTCATTTCTAGCGTTTCAAAAACGTTTTCCACAAGCGTATAGGCGACAGGGCGAATGCGGTCCCAGCGCCTACTCGACGGATTGAACCACAGATGCGACGTGCAGCCCACAACGGCAAGCACAAAAATCAAAGCGACAGCACCGGCAGACTTTCTATCGAACGGTACTTGCGACGCTTTCGCCAAATCGTTCTTCTTGACATAGAAAATCAAAGCCACCATAAAGCCGATGACAATCAGAGCAGACAAAATAAAATGGAACGCACTCCCCGCGAAGATAGTCGAAACAAGTCCCGTATCCGTAAACGCAAAGATATACGTCCTTATATACGAAAGTGTCAGCCGTTGGCTTATCCAGCGCATGATTTCGTCATTCGTCGCACTGAGCGCAAGATACAAGAAAGCAAGAACGAGCGAAACAATCTTGACTACAGTATAACCCTTGCCCCGAACTAGTTTCGAGATGCCCCAGAAGACGAGAGCCACGGCCATGACAAGGCCTATCTCGGAATACAGCGCATACCACAAGAAACGATTGAAGTTCGAAACTAGAGGCCCTCCCAAAGGCGTATCCATCATGTAAAGAGCACACAACTGAGCAAAACGCCCTAACGCCAAAATGAGCGCAAAGAAGAACCAATAGTAACGAAGCATATTTATCTCAATTACTTTTTCTTGAGCCAGCTACCACAAAGGTACATGCTGAATATGACACTCGTGATAAGGAACATGGCAATGCTGATGCATGCAAGGTCGCCAATGCCCTTCAATCCACGATGCGTCGTGAAGAGGAATCCGACAAAGCCAGCAATCGTCGTCGTGGAGCTAGCCATCACATTGCGGCCCGTCGTATCGAACAGCTGACGCAACGACATACCTTTATTGGAGGGAGATGTCCAGGAAGTGATGAAATGGATTGTCGAATCGATACCAATACCAAGCGCCATCGGAATCACGATCACATTGTAAATACTGATTTTTCCGAATTCAAAGAAATACGTCAGACAGCCAAGAAGCCCAAGCGTAAGGAGCGTGCCCATGCCAAACGAGATACAGCCCGCCAAGAAATATTTCGGCTTGCGGAACGAAACGACAAGCGTACCGAAAATGACGAGAATAATGACAAGAGCAAGCCTAAAGCTATCCTGCTTCACGGATTCTATCACGTCGGACAAGATAAACTGCGAAGAGAACGTCCGCAATTCCTCGCCATCGAAATTCCAGTGGGCATAGCGTTCCTGGAAACGGTGCAACGCCTTGGCATCCCAACTCGGGAAGTCGCCGTAAATAAAGCCAATCTTTCCGTAGCTTCCGTCTTTTTCACGAAGCAAGTCGAGAGTCCAGGCAGGAACATCTTCTGCGGTAAACGTTTTTTCGACTTGAGCCAGCTTGCGGAGCGTCGCCACATTCACGGAATCTTCGCCTTCAGAGCGGTCAAAAACGCGGGCTTCCACTAAATCGCGAATTTCTTCAATCACTTCAAGGCGCTTTTCCTGCGAATCCGCCGGCGGAACAAAGCTCTTCAGCGTAAGGAAACTCCCTAACGTAGAATCATGTTCTACATGCAAGCGCACCATCAATGTATCATACAACTTATCCAATTGCTCTGGCTTGCTACCCATAACGGCAGCAGGAGTCGATGTCACGGCCTTATTGGTCGCACGCGTCACCTTAGTCGAAATGCCACGCGGTTTCACCACTTTAGCCGATTGGACTCTGCGCAAGTTCTTCAAGTTATGTTCAAAATCTACGTCTTGAACATAATAGAGCGACACCGCCCCCAGAACAAAACCGATGCAGGCCAACACCTTGAAAAATTTCGTAATTTTCGCGTCATCCCAGGAATCCGGCAACAAGCTATTTTGCGGGGCCGCTGGGATACCGCCCATGCACTTGATAAACACCGGAAGCACAAGCACCGACGTCAGCATACTGAAAATCACGCCCATCGAGGCGACAACGCCGAATTCATAAAAGCCTCTGAAATGAGCCGCAAGCAAAGTGAGGAATGCAGCCACCGTCGTAAAGCTCGCCAGAATAAACGGTTTGAGCATTCTGCATTGGGCCGCTTCAAGAACTTCTTCCAACGAGGCATACTGACGCATCATCTTCTGCGACGTTCCCAGAATATGGATGGAATAGTCGATACCGATACCAAGAATAATGGACGCCACGAAAACCGTGAACGGATTCAGTTTGCCGTAGAACAGTGCCGTAAACGCAAGCGTCGGAATACAAGCGTAAAGCACGGAGAGAGTCACGAGAATCGGACCTTTCACGCTCCTAAAGAAGAACATCGTAAGGAAAATAATCAGGACAAGGCTTATGCCGAAGGAGAATATGGAATCGTTCGCCACTTCGTCCACTTCCTTGAGGCCTTCGTAAGTTCCATCCACAGCAAAGCGCATCGGCGAAGAATACGTCTTGCTTCTGAAATGCTGCAACAGCGTATCGGTACGGGCAAGAATATGCGTTACAAATTCATAGTCCGTCGAAGGCTTGATGAGTTTCGCATTGACAATTCCGTTAAAGAGAATCTTTCCGGTACTGTCAGGTTGCGGACTACCAATCAAACGAGACTTCAAACTATCCGGTATTGTCGATTTCGGATTCCATTCCTCAGCCTCGTCAGCAACTTCAACAGAATCATTCTTGTCTTTTTTGAAGAAGGAATCAAACGCTCCGACAGCTTCTTCGGGAAGTCCGAGTTCCTGCGGCAAGTTAGCATCAAACCAGACGCGTTCCTTTTTCGGGGCATTTTCTTGCAAACTATCGCTACCGGGGTCACTCAAAAGATCGACAACTAACGGGCCATTTTTGCGCCCCAGTTCCAACTGCAAGTCATCGAGATTGTCGCGAATATTTTCCAAGTGCTTTACAGGCAAATACAACAGTGCGTTGTCTTTAAAGAACTGGTTATTGTTATCGACTTGAGTCGAGACAAAATCGCCCTGCCAGTTATTGTGAATATAGGCCGCGATTGAATCCTGCAATTCCAAAACAAGATTCATGTCCTCGCTCTGGATGGCAATCGTAAAACGGTCGGTGCTGCCGAATCTCGTAAACGATTCCTGCAAAGCCTTGACGCTCGGCGTATCCTCCGGCAAAAGATGCGAAAGGTCCGCATCGAGCTTAAGCCCAGGCTTGTAAAGAATCAAGACGGACAGGAGTACTGCCAGCAGCAAATAGAAGGTAAGCGCCTTATACTGATGCTTACAGATTAAGGGAATGTACCAGTTGGAAAAGCGTTCTACAAGAGTCTTTTTAGTAGTCATAATTCTCAATATAAAAAAATATTTTATCTAGGTTCCATGTTATCATTCCGGAGAAGCGAGCGCAACACCTTTGACGTAGAAACCGCACGCTTTTTCCAAGTCAACGAAACAGAATCCTTCACCTCTTTAAAAGAGCCGTCTATATCGCTATAGACTTCTTCGTTATCGAGCCCCCCAGTGAGCACATGATCACGAAATCCCAAAAAATAGGCATTCTGCGAGAAGAAAAGCGAAGGCTGTTCTGCCGGTCGTTCTTCTGTCAACAAATCATACCCCCAAAAATGGTTCGGTTCGCGAACCTGGGCAAGGTCCATCACCGTAGGGCCCATATCGAGCTGCGATGCAACATCTTCACGAACCGTAAGTCCATTGAACAAATTGCTATCCGGCGAGAAAATTCCCATGAATATTCTCGAAACGGAAACGCCCAGCGGCTGCGGCACCGCGTAATCGACGGAATCCACAGGCGTGTCGTGATCGCCAAGAACTACGATAACTGTTCGCTCGAAATCAGGACGGGACGAAAGCTTTTCAAAAAAGCGGCCCAGTTGCTTGTCCGTATAACGAATCGCATTGTAATAACGGACCATGGCATCGTCCGGCTTCGGCGCAAAATCATCAGGATATTCAAAGAACGGAATATGCGACGTGATTGTATTGAACGCAATGAACCAGGAACTATCCGTAGGCAATTTCGGCAAATGCGAAATAACCATGTCGATACCAACACTGTCAATGATGGTGCCGTCAGTCACGTTCTGCGGAAAACTCCAGTTGTTTCCATAAAACCTTTCCACAAAAGGTAACGTATGGTCAAATATCGGATTTGAAACGGTAATGTAAAACTTGTGGTAATTCTTTAGATACTCGGGAATTCCCGTGAAATGGTTCGAAGAATAAAAACTCGGCAAATCGCGATTCGGGTGAGACGGGAATCCTAAATAAGTCGCCATCGTCCCGCGAACCGTGGGATACCCCCCACTGTAGCCGTTCTTGAACCAGAGACCGCCACCGCCGTTCGTGAACATCTTTCCCGTCGCAAGATTCCACAAGTTCGGAGCAAGAGTCGTATCGCCCTCCAACATGCGGTTAAAAATGCGCCCCTTGAAAGACTCGCCCATGATAAACACGATATTGTAGGGCTGTTTCGCGCGATATTCATGATTCGGAGCCGCACGGTACACCGGATAATCCTTAACATTCAGGCGATTCGCCACCATGTTTTCGGGGAGGAACGATTCCATGTCCTTGCGGATTTCGTCCGTAATCTTTTCGTTGTCGTAGAAGAACTCGAACGTTTCTTGCACGGCGATATGCAATACCGGAGCCGTCAACGTATATTTGCCCAGAGTCATGCGCAAGTTTATATGTGTATGCGTAATCGGGAGGTAGAGATCCCCGCGAACGCCACAGGCAAAGAAAATCAAAGGCAAAAGCAAGAAAGTGGCGCCCACCGAAATAAACACGACAGGGACTTTCCGGGCAGGTTTTTCAGGCGAAAGGTAGTGCCCCGTAAGAACGCCCCTGGCCGCCCTCTTTCGCATTGTATAAACGACACAGAACACGATACTCGCAACAACACACGCCAGCGCAAGTGAAATATACAGAATCGTTCCCTTGAGATCCCCGCCAAGCGTTCCAATAGTCGTCGCATCCGTAATATTCGAAAAATGGAAATACGTCCTCAAAAAAGAAAAAGACAAACGCTGGTGCGAAAAGCGGAACACTTCATAATCGGCAGTCGCCAGAACAAAATAGAATCCAAAAAAGAGGGCCAACGCACGCGGCGCTTTCAAGAACGCAAAGATGGCGGACACGAACAAAATCGTACCAACCGCCATGAGAACCTGCCAAAATATTTTCCCTTCGAACAGTTCCGTAAGGGATAACCCAAGAGGATCCGGCAAGTTATAGAACAGAAGGAGCATCGCAAACTGGACAAGCAGCGCGACAAGCGTAATTGAAACAAACGGATTTTTAAGTAACTGTTTGATAATCATCCACCTAATAAGATTGAACGGCGTAAAAAATAACAAAAAAGAAACCTATCCACAGGCACAAAACGACAAACAGAATAAAACCGCAGATAAAAGGTTCCATTGTTCATTTGAGCACTTTTTACTATATTTGCGCTCATGGATTTTGGAAGTTATGGTAAGACTTGGTGGGCAAACAAGTGGCTTTGCTCGATTCTTGCGACGGCAAGCGAGCAGGCTATTTTGCAGGGGCTCAAGTTTGCATCGCGCGGTCAAGTCACAAGCGTCGATATCGTCGATAACCGCGTGATTTCCGTGGTGAAAGGCCCGAATGGCGGGCTGCACAACAATTACATCGTCTTCCCGAAATTTTCAAAAGAATCTTCCGAAATCTTCGTGAGCTTTTTAAAGCAGCAACCCGCGGAACTTTTGGCATTAAACAACAAGGCATTGAGTCCGTCACTCGAACTCTTGATGAGCAAAAGCGGGCTCCAGCTTTTTGACGACCCGGCGAAAGTCAACATGGGCTGCGACTGTCGCGACGAACGCCCATGCAAGTACCTTGTCGCCACGTTCTTGAAAATTGCGGAACAGGCGGACAAGGAGCCGAACATCCTTTTCAAGATTCACGGGCTCGACCTTGAATTTATCAAGGACTTCAAACCGGATGCGATGGAGATGGAAGCGCCCGCCGAAGCGAATCTCGTGAGGTCGTTCAGTAAGGCGACGAGACTTGTGGGCGGAGTAAGTAACGTTGCCGAGGGTGCTATTGCGAACAGCGCCGAAAATGCTGCGGGAGTTTCGGGAAATGTGGTCGAGAACCGCACCGGGAAAGGCGATGGGGACAGCGCCGGGGGTAGCGTCGAACGCACGGAACGTGAAGAACAAAACGCAGCCGAACTCAGCCACGCCGAAGACGCAAGCGCTAGTTTATTCGGCGGATATAAAGGCTCGGGTCGCGAATCGCTAAACAGCATCCCGCCCAAGCAACTGCCGACATTCGATTTCAAAAGTTGGAAGGACTACTCGCATATTCTGCCTGCGATGTTGCAAAACTTCCCCAAGTTCTGCCCCGCCGGAAACTTCCGCAAGAGCTTTACCGATGAACTCCAAGCGTGCCACAAATTCTTTTGCGACTTCGAGAACTTCGACATTTTCTCGGAACATTTCCGCGTGAACAATGCAAAGACGTTCCTGATGGAAAACGAACAGTTGCGGCTTTTCCACAAGCCCGGATGGCATTGGAAATTCGAACAGTCGATGGCCGACAAAGTCATCAACAGCAACCTCACCGTCACGAACGTAATGGGCGCACTTTGCTGCCTCAGCGCCGGTAATTTTTCGTGGCACCACTACTCCGTACGTTACTTGCACCTGATGTTGCAAGTGGCGTTTTACCTTGTGCGAACAGGAGCCATTTACCCGCAAGTATTTTGGATTGGAAAAGAAGTGGCACAAATGCGTTGGCTCCCCGCCGAGATGTTGCCCGAAATTTTATACATCGTCGCGGACCTTGAAGTGACAGCTCCGCGAGAACTTGCATGGACAAGCAAGGACGAATCGTTTTACGAAATTGTAGAACCCGCCGAGCACATACTTTCACTGTTCATTTCTCAGCTTTTAAAATTCGCTCGCACATACAAGACGCCTCTCAAGACGAATCACGGCAATTTGCTTTCGTTCTTTTTCGATAGCGTCTCTGGCAAACTCGCAAATAACGCGCATGCCATTCCAGGGAAAATCCAGCAATGGCTATCGGTGTATTCTTGCCTCGGTTGTCGTACGCAAATTCTCTTTGTCTGCAGCGAAATGGACGAAGATGTTGCGCTGGATGTTTTTGTACTCGATGAAGATGCTGCGAGTGCCATCGGGAACATTGCGAAACGCACGCCGCTTTCGGAACTTTTTGAAAATAACGACTCACGCCTGCTCTCGATTATGAGCGTTCTGAACGGCATCGCCGACGGATTCAAGCCCCTCGATGCATACTTGGAACACCGTGCCAGCGAACCGATTTTGATGCGAGGTGCAGAACTCCTCGACTTTTTGCAGGATTGCCTTAAAAAGCTCCAACTGTTCGGCATCCAGACAGAAATTCCAAAGAATTTGTTGAACATCGGGAAGCCAAAGCCCAAAATGCGTTTGCAAGGCAGCATGAGCTTTGGAGCATTTACAGCCGGCGACCTGCTAGACTTCGATTGGGAAATCGCCATCGGTGACGAAAACATTTCGGCAAAGGAATTCTTGGAACTCGCCGAGCAAGCGGACGGACTTTTAAAATACAAGTCGAGTTACGTGCAAATTACCGAACAGGATTTGCAATCCATCCGAGATAAAATAGAAGGCAAATCTAGTGAGTCTGCGAAAAACGGCAAAAAAGCCGCCGAGGATGCTACTGGAGACGCCGCGACTTCCACCGACGAAATTCTCGAAGAAGATTCCGTTCCAGAAATCACGCAAGCCAAACTCGTACAAGCCTGCTTCACCGGCGAATGCGACAACATCCCCGTCGAAATGGCGAGCGATTTCAAGCAACAATTCGACGCCTGGCGTGCAGAAACAGACATTCCGTTGCCCGAACATCTGAACGCGACACTCCGCCCCTACCAAATTCGCGGTTACTCTTGGATGTACAAAAATTTGGAAATCGGATTCGGTTGCATTCTCGCCGACGATATGGGCCTCGGCAAGACGCTACAAGTCATCACGTTCCTTCTCAAGATGAAACAGGAAGGCAAATTCGCAGAGAAAAAAGCCATCGTTGTGATGCCCGCCGGCCTCCTTTGCAACTGGCAAGTCGAAATCAAGAAGTTCGCACCGGACCTTACGTTCTTCGCATATCACGGCGGTCGCCGCGACCTCGAAAAATTCAACGCCGACGTTCTGCTAACAACATACGCCACGTTCCGCAAAGACTTCGATGACCTAAACTCCCGTGAATGGCAAACGATTATCATCGACGAAGCGCAAAACATCAAGAACGCCGATAGCGAACAGAGTAAATTGCTCCGCCGGATGCGCGCCCCCATGAAAATTGCAATGAGCGGCACGCCAGTCGAAAACCGCCTCATGGAATTTTGGACCATCATGGACTTCACGAACCGCGGATTTTTCCCCAGCGCAAGCGAATTCCGCGAAAAGTTCGAAACGCCCATTCAAAAGAACGGCAACCAAATCGTCGCAGAAACATTCCGCAAGATTACGGCTCCGTTCATGCTGCGCCGTCTCAAGACCGACAAGAACATCATCAGCGACTTGCCCGATAAAATCATTCAGGACGAATACGCCGAACTCACCCGCTCGCAAGCCGCCCTTTATCAAAAAACGCTCGAGCACTTTATGCAAGAGCTTGAAATGGAGCAGGCGCTCAGCGAAAAAGCAAACGATGCACACGCCCTATTCAAACGCAAGGGCATCATCTTGCAGATGATTCTCGCCCTCAAGCAAATCTGCAATCACCCCGCCACATTCCTGAAGGGCCTCGCAAACACAAAAAGCGCCGCATCCTCGACACAAGACGCCGCGGACTCCCAAGAAAGCGCCGCCCTTCAAAAGTCCAACAAGCTCGAATCCGGCAAGATGCAAATGCTCTTGGACCTCCTCACATCCATCCAAGAGCAAGGCGAAAAAACGCTCATCTTTACGCAATTCGCCGAAATGGGCCACCTGCTGAAATCCACCATCGAAAGCGAACTCGGCCTCCGCACACATTTCTACCACGGCGGTTGCACACAAACGCAGCGCTCCGAAATGATCCAGGACTTCCAAGAAAATCCGGACTGCAAAGTGCTCATCCTCTCGCTCAAGGCAGGCGGCACTGGCCTAAACCTCGTCGCCGCCTCGCAAGTCATTCATTACGATTTGTGGTGGAACCCCGCCATCGAAGCCCAAGCCACCGACCGCGCCTTCCGTATCGGCCAAAAACGCAACGTCCAAGTCCACCGTTTTATCACCAAAGGCACCTTCGAAGAGAAAATCAACGCCCTCCTCGAAACCAAAAAAGCCATCGCCAACTTGACCGTGAACGCCGGCGAAACATGGCTCGCCGACATGGACGACAAGCAACTCGCCGAAGTCTTCTGCCTAGACAACACGATTGTGTAGAAATTTCAATCGAAGCCTATATTATATTTAAAATCGAATATCGAAAAAGTTGAGGTAAAATGCGGCGCAAGGACAGAGAAGTTTTAGGCGACGAGAACATTGCGAAGATTATCGAACAGTGCACAACTTGCCATGTCGCGATGACAGATGATGCCGATGCAAGCATGCCCTACGTGATTCCGCTTTCATTCGGGTACAGCCTAAACGATGGCGTTCTGGAGCTGTATTTTCATTGCGCACATGTCGGCAAAAAACTCGACTGCATCCGTAAAAATCCGAATATTGCATTCAGCATGTGCGTCGAAAACCACATCGAAATTCACGAAGAAGCCTATTGCAAAAGCGGACGATTTTACGCAAGCGTCGTCGGGCAAGGCAAGGCTGAAATCGTCGATGACGTGGCTGAAAAATGCCGAGGGCTCTCACTCCTGATGGAACGACAAGCCGCAGGATCCGCGCAACACCCAAATTCCGTGCATTCCACGCAATCCACTAGCCCGCACAAGTTCGAATTCACGCCCGAGCAAGCCGCCACCGTGACAGTATTCAAGATAACAAGCACGAACTTTACCGGGAAAGCGAAAAACGATTATGCTCAAAAGTGTTAGAAAGATACTGGCGTTAGCCTTGGCATGTTCTGCCCTCTGCTGGGCGGAAGAACAAATGCTAAATCTATCCCTGCAAATCACGAAGAACTATATGGTCATCGGTGCATTCGGAGGTTTTTCAAAAAATTTTTATTACAGAGCCGCACCCGATTTGTATGAGAGCCGCTACATTTCGCTTCACAAGGAATACGAAGATGATGCCGGACGTATCGTATGGGCACTTTATTCCGAAAAGAACGGCATTCTTGATAGCGTGATTGCCGATGAGAACAACGATATCTATTCAGCCATTGGCCAAGGCGAAGGAGGGATATGGCCACCCCATCTAAAGCACAGGCTCACACAGCACAGGAACGAAAAAATTGTCGTTGCCCCTTTATCCATATTCGATGAAGTTTTTAAGGAACTGCTTAAATACCGTCATGCACCAAGTTATGCACCGAAATATGACACAAATGATATTGTCATTGTTTTGGACCCAGATAAAATTGCAGAACCGAATGATAATAGAGAAAACTTCTTGAAGAAACTTCAATCCTATAAGCCGCTAATACAGATGATAAAAGATGCAGGGTTTACCTACATCGACATCGCTATTACAACACATAACATTAAAGAAACTGGACTTGACTATGGTGATATCGCGATTTTGGTCCAGGATATGTACAAGACATTGGGACTGGAAACTCCACCAAAACGGGAAGGACAAGGCAAGCTTCTTCTACGCACAACAGACAAGAAATACCTTGAGGAATGCGAGAAAGCTTATCTAGAATTTAAAAATCAAAAAAAATAATTCAGCCGCAATAGTTTTCGGAATTAGAATCTATTCCTTACCCTACTCCGCCCAGTGGTTTCCGTTGTAGTTCTTGGCGGTGTCTGCGTCCATGCCGATTTGGCGTACCAAATCTTCGATACTTGCGAATTTCTTTTCGGGGCGCAAGAAGGCGAGCAAGTCCAGCGCTAAGTGCTGGCCGTAAATGTCTTCGTTAAAGTCGAGCAGGTAAGCTTCGACGGCGAGTAGGTGCGTTCCGGGCGTTGTCGGTTGCGTTCCGATGTTCACGACGGAGCGGTAAATGCGACCGTCCGAGAGTCTTGCGCTTGCGACATACACGCCGCCTTTCGGCAAGAACTTGTACTGTTCCATCTGCACGTTTGCGGTCGGGAATCCGATGGTATGGCCAAGGCGTTTGCCAACCACGACTGTTCCAGACAAGCGATACGGGCGGCCCAGATACGTCTGTGCACGATCGACATCGCCGTTCAAGAGCGCATTGCGCACGGCAGAAGAGCTCACGCGTTCGCCCTTGTGCAAGACCATCGAAAGCATCTGCGTCGAGAGTTCCGGGAACGCGGCGGTAATCGTTTCGTAATTGCCCTTGCCACCTGCGCCAAAGCAATGGTCGTGCCCAAAGAACATCGAAACGACTTCACGCTTTTCAATCAATTCCGTGCGGACAAATTCATCAAACGGGAGTTTTGCCAATTCATGCGTGAACGGCAGCACCAAAAATTCGAGGCCAAAGCTTTCGATAAATTCACGCTTTTCTTCGGTTGTCGTGAGGAGCAGCGGATCGCCCGGCCCGCGCAAAACGTAATTGGAATGCGGTTCAAAGCTGATGACGGTCGGCTGCAAATGGTTCACTTCGGCGACCGCTTTCAACGTGCGGAAAAGCGCCTGATGCCCCAAATGGCATCCATCAAAATTACCCATTGTCACAGCACGTTTCATTTAATCATCACCTAAAAAGAACTTGGGGCAAATGCGGCCCGGGTCATAAACGCCAAGTCCAATAACTGTTCCGTTCTTATCGGCAGTAAAGATAAACTTTTCGGTCCCTGGCGTCGTACTCAAATTTTCAACGGGTGTATGCCACGGCACCCAATTCCCTAAACGAATCGCTTTCAGCTGGTCATCATTCAAGCGGACAACCGGAAAATCAAGCACCTGATCGACAGGGAGCAAATGTTCCGGCGTGAGAGCGTCCCCGCGAACGGCACGGTCAACGGTCACTTCACCGATGCGGTGGCGACGAATCATCGAAACGCAGCCGCACGTTCCAAGCGCACGAGCCAAATCTCGACCGAGCGAACGGATGTACGTTCCCTTGCTGCAGTTGCATTCCAGGTCAAACGTGGCAAAGCACTTGCCGGTACAGCCTTCCGTTACAAGGCCCTCGCCTATAATTTTAAGCGATTCGATATGGATGCGGCGGGGCTTGAGTTCAATTTCACGACCACGATTCATCAAGTCGCTGGCGCGATGACCGTTGATTTTCACGGCACAATAATTCGGCGGGACCTGGTCGATGTCTCCGATGAATTGCGGCAAAACACGTTCCAAGTCTTCGCGGGTCACCGAAGGCGCACCGCACTGGATCCTTCGACTTCGCTCCGCTTCGCTCAGGATGACACCTTCAGAACGGCATTCAACCTCGCCTCTCTCGTCTCTCGTCTCTACTCTCTCATCTGTACGCACCACTTCCCCATCCCATTCGAGGGTGTCGGTTTCGTAGCCGAGGTGGAGGCGGAACGTATAGCACTTGTCCTTCGCCTCGATGTACGGCAAAAGTCGCGTCGCACGGCCTGTGGCGGCAATGATGAGCCCGCTTGCACGCAAGTCGAGCGTTCCCGCATGGCCCACACGCTTAGTACAAAAGACCCTTTTCAGAGGGAAAAGGGCCTTAAAAGATGTTTCACCTGCAATTTTGTCCAACAGGACGAAGCCAGAAGAGGCCAATTAAAGTTCCCCTTTCTGCTTCAGTTCTGCA
>Ga0129307_1001350_pt1 | contig 26652 bp, 27 predicted proteins | sample P1105metagenome_FD_94437 | JGI IMG/M metagenome (GOLD analysis project Ga0129307, IMG submission 94437) | Capybara group fecal microbial communities from Wisconsin, USA - P1105 metagenome | ecosystem: Host-associated > Mammals > Digestive system > Large intestine > Fecal | place: USA: Wisconsin...
AAAAGCCCTTATTTTATAATGGGGTTAGCTGGAAACATCACCTCATCAAAAATATATAAAAAAGCACCATTTTTAATGATTTTTGGTGTTTTTTGCTCATTTTTATTAAATTTTTATATAAAAGATGTAAGATCTAGTTTTTAATTTTTCCTTATTTTATAAAGGTTTATTAAAGGGGTTAGATAAATCATGCTCAACCAGTTTATATTAGTTTTATTATCCATAGGAATCACTCCATTTCTATTCAATTATAGCATAAAAAAGACGAAATTTAGTACAATTTCGTCCATTTTTAGGTCTTTTATCATAGTTAGACTAATCCAATACCAAGTTAACCATAATAGTTACCTGGTCATATGGCAAATCGTAATATCTTAATATTCCGAACACTTTTATATTATTAATAAGACTCCTAAAATGTCTGCTAAGAAATGAGGTATCCAACTACACCATGCATTATCTGTTTCCTTGAATATTAAACCAAATATTGATGAATCAATAAATACAAATAGTAAGTCATATGCTACTACTGCAAAAGCACCTGCACTATAATGTCCTATTGCAAATAATAGTGAAGTTATAATTATTGATAATATATAATGCATCTTCTTAGAAGTTTGTTTTTGAAAGAATCCTCTCCATGCTATTTCTTCTCCTAATGTTAATACTGCCATCATTAATATAGTTTTCATCAAATCTTCTGATATAGCAAAACTTGCTCTATTATTTACATGCTCATTAAACTCTGGTAAAAATCTATTTGCAATTACAGTAGATAATACACATGTAACAAATGGTAATATAGCATAAATAATAGCTTTAGGATGATCTTTGAAATCTTTAAATATTGTTTTTATATTTAATCCTTCATTTTTATTATTATTTGTTTTTCTAGTAACAAAATATGCAACTACTCCAATTATTACTGAAAGACCTGATAATTTTAATACCTCTCCATCAATTTTAATATTTAATAAATTTGTAAATGATAATAAAAACATTACTATCAAAAATACTATTACAATTTTTTTAGTTTTTTTCATAATCTTCAACTCCTCTATTAAACATTATAACACACTTTTTGAAGATATATTTGTTCGTAATATTACCATTTTCCGAACACTCAGTAAAAGTTGAAAAGCCCTTACTTTATAATGGGGTTAACTGGAAATATCAAGTCCCTAATTCCTAACCTAAAAATCATTATTTTTAGCTAATTTTTATCGCTTTTCACAAATTTTCAATATTTTTTAATAAGAATATGTAAGATTAAACTCTTAGTTTTTCCTTATTTTATAAAGATTTGCTAAAGGGGTTGAATAAACCAATATCAACCAGTTTATATTAGTTTTATTTTCATTCATTTGGATCAACTCCTATCTATCTTTTAATTTCTTTATTAATTTCTTATGTATTGGTCTAATAAAATCACACATTGTTTCATTATCTGCTTCTTCAAAAGGAATCCATTTAACTCCTTTTGATTCATCTTCTCGATATACTAGTGGAATAGTATCATCAGCTTCCATGATATATAAAACATCCAAATGTAAATGTGCTGAAACATACTTACCACGTTTAATGTGACCTTTTACAGGTGCTGATTGAATAGAATATATATTATTATCTAATACTTTAACTTTTAACCCAGTCTCTTCTTCAACTTCTCGAACTGCAACTGATAACAAATCTTCTTCACCATCAGCATGACCTCCTGGATATATCCAACCATCATTAATAATATGGTAAACAACAACCATTTTTGTTCTTTCTTTATTTACAACAAATGCAGATGCCGAAAAATGACCAAATATATTATTTCTAGTCAAAACATCATCATAATCATTTATGAATTTTAACATCTGTTCTTTATCTCTTTCTTCTTGTTCATCATAAGGAATATATTTTTCTAACTGTTCCCTCAATGTCATAAATACCACCTCAATTTTAACTTGGTCTTGACTAGCTGTTCTCACCATATCAATTCCTAATCAGTTTTTACTTAAAAATCACTCTATTTTCACTAATTTTTATCATTTTTTATATATTTTAGCATAAACATGCAAGATCTATTTTTGAATTATCCCTTATATTATAAGGATTTAGCAGCGGTCTTGACTAAATTGTTATCAACCAGTTTATATTAGTTTTATTTTCATTCATTTGGATCAACTCCTTTTAATTTATTATTTCATTTGTTCTAATTCATATAATGATTTAGATCTTTTAATAGTTTCTTTTGATATTTCTATTAATTTATTATCCACTGCAACATAATGAATCATTTCAACATTATCTATATCCATCGCTTTTCTTATTTCATTTTCTATATAGTGAAGTTGAATACAGTGTGGACTTTTATCTACAGATGCAAATATTATTTTATTTATTTTAACTCTAGATAACATACCTATTATTTTAGTTATAACCATATTAATATGTACCTCTTCTAGACATACATCATAAATATTATTAGAAATACTTTCTAATTTTCTATAAGCTTCTGGTTGCATTCTATTAAGACAGCTACCTACAATTATTAATGTATCTTCTACATCATAACAATTCGTTTTCATTAAATCTTTCATAATTTCACCTACTTAATTTTTCTTAATACTTTTATTACTTCTTCATTTTCTCTATCAAAAAATACTTTTCTAGGATTATTAGATTCATTTTTTAATACATCATCAATATCTATAAGTTCTAAACTAAAATTACCATTTATCTCATTTATAGTTCTTTTGGTATTTGCTAAATCAATTCCTTTATATTCACCAATATAATATAAAGTATCAATCAATCTATTACATATACCATTATTTCTAGTTGGAAAATTATATTGATAATGCTTAATTAAACATACTTTTTTTAACTTATTTATATCATAAACTATACCAGTTTCTTCTTTTAATTCTCTTATTAATGCTTCATCATCATTTTCTAAACCATCAATCTTACCACCAGGTAATAAATTAATACCACCATAATGTGATACTAATATCTTATCATCTTTAAGTAAAATTGCTCTTACTTTTTTTTCATATATTTTAATATCTTTTATATCAATATTAGCATCATTTATAATAATCTTATCCATAATCATTCTCCTAATACTTTATATTCATTTAATATATTTAAAATATCATCATAAGAATTTTTAATAACTTGTCTTCCTTTTATTCCTAATTCATTAGCACTTTTAATGTTATCCATAACATCATCTATAAATAAAGATTTTGAAGGATCTAATTTATACTTATCAATTAATATCTCATATATCTTTTTATTAGGCTTTATTTCATGTACTTGATATGAAAGTACATAACCATCAACTTTATCTAAAAACTTATTAGCGTCTATTTTATCACAAATATAATCATTAATGTTAGATAATATATATACTTTTATACCTTTTTCTCTTAATTTATCTATTAAAGATAAAACCTCTTCTTTAACATGAAATGTTTTATAATATCCTAAAATAAAATCAGATACAAACTTATCATTAACATGATTGGTTCTTTCTTGTACATTTGCAATAAAATCATATTGCGTGATAGATCCTGTATCTAATAATCCACCATTCGCCCATTCAGGTGTATAGAAAATATTTTCTTTAACAAACTCTTTTTCTTCTTCATTTTTACACATATCTAACATGTATTCTAAATCCCAATCTAGAATTACACCACCAATATCAAATATAACATTATTTATCATAATATCACCTATCTAATTATAACATATTAAAGTTAAGAAAAGATAGACTATTTAGTCTATCCCCAAATTCTTTTAATCATTATTTTTTCTATTTCTTTTTGTTCTTCTTTTGAATTAATATTATTCATACCATCTAATTTTAAATCTCTAAGTACAAAATTAACTTTTTTAAAAAGTGCAATATTATAAATAATCATACTATCTATTTGTTTATTTAATACTTTAGTATCATGAATAGACCAATCAGTATCTAATTTATTTAACATAACTATTTTATCTTTTGATAGGCTTAATTTAGAATATGCCTGTTTTTGAGCATTAAACCATGTCCATAAATTAACACCATCTATTTTATAATCTTTAGGTATATTAGAATTACCATGCTTTAAATAATATTCTTTTAATAATTCATAATTTTTATTCCATGTATTTTCATGTACTGACCAATCAATATCTAATTCATCTAATTTCTTTATTTTATAATTAATTGCTGGATCATTTTTAGGATTAGAATGTATTAATCTTTGACGTGATAACCATGATCCAACTTTCATACCATCAACTTCATAGTTAGCAGGTATTAAAGTATGACCATGTTTTTCTTTATACTCTTTTACTATATTATAATATCTAAACCATAATTCTTCTCTTCTCATATTATTACCCCCCAAAAAATTCTTCTAATCAGTTAAATCCATCTGATTAATTACTTATTCTAGCACAAATTAAAAAAAAGTAAAATTCATTATTTACATGCTTTATTATTTTGTCTATAATAAAACTTAGGTGATAATATGGATATATTTGAATTATTAAACAATTTTAAAACCTCACTACATAATTATAATTATGATAATATGGCCTTTTTTACTGCAATCAATACAATAGCTGATTATATTATGTATGAACAAACTATTATTAAAAAAGATAATGTTATAGGCGCATCTTCTATTACTTATACACCATCTAATGTATCTTTAAACGCGATTAATGAATTAATTTCATCTATTAGTTTTACTGAAGAACCTATAATTGGTTCCAGTAAAAGTGTTATTATAAAGGGTGATGATAAATCTATATCATCAAATATATATTTACTTGATAAAATAAAAGATTCTTTAATGCATGTTCAAAATAATATGACATTGTATAAGTTTGATAATAAATATAAAAATATTATTATAGAAAATACTTCAGATGATTATTCATTAAAATGTATTATACCTATAAATGCATTAATAAAATTTAATAATATTATTAAAAATAATTATTATAATATAGATCCAGAAATTAAATGGATAGATCAAATATATTATAAAACATTTGATATAGAAACAAGAGACATAAGTGACCGTAATATTAGCAAATTAACAATTGGTAATTTTTATTCTCGTAGAGTAAATCAATATAGCCGTGTAATATTTAAACAAAATAGTAAAGAAAAAATATATGCCTTTTATGGTGGTAAAAACGTATATGAAAGTCAGTATCTTTCATACCATACCTATTCTTATTTAGCACTTCTATACGCAAGTAATCATGATTATCCAATTTTAAATGATTTATATAATCTAAATTTTAATTGTACACATCCTGAATATATCCAAAAATGTAATAAGATTATTAATGATATGATAGATTTTTATGAGAACAATAATTTTAATAGTTATATGCCTTATGAAGTAATTAAAGATAAAGTAATGAAACATTTAATAAATCGTTTAAAAGACATTAATATGATTAATAAATATATATTAACATATATGAGAAATGCAAGATCACACGCGAATAAAATTGGAAATGATAAATTAAACATTACTTATTTTGATGTTAAATATAACTCAGAAGAATTAAATAGTAGTTTATTATCTACTCCTACTTTTATCTTAGAAGATACAAATGAGAATATAAATATTTTATTTGATAAATTAAGTACTAGTATAGATTTAGATGAATATATAAATAATTTTGAATCTCTATATTTAAATACATTTATTAATGAATTAGGACTATTTATATTACAATGTAAAAAAGATAATATTAACCCTAATATTGATAGATTATTACTACCTTTAGATGATGCATCTAATTATATAGATTTTATAACAAAGATACTTAACAATACATATAATTATCCAATAGTAAAAAGATAGAATAAATTCTATCTTTTTAATTATTTTTTATTTTGATCTAATATTTTTTGTTTTGCATCTTTCTTTGATAGTATTTCTCCAAATATTGATTTTTCAATTTCTAATGCTTTATTATATCCAAACATTTTATTTGCAGCTTCAAATATATCATTAGGATTAGTTTTATCATATCCTGATTCAAGATTTGGATTATGATATAGTATCTCACCATCATTAGATAAAATCGTTTCTATAGCTGCACCATAGCCTAAAAAACAACATCCGATATTTTCTAGTAAAACACATGAAAAATCATTAACCTTTTTAAGAATACCTACATCTTCAGTTTTTGTTCCATAACACCACGCGATTACTTTAACATTTAATCCTATATGTTCTTTTAATTTATTAAACATGAAAGAAGCTTCTTCTTCTTTTTTTATAGATTCAATATCTTTTAATTGATTATTATAGTATTGTGTATTATTTAATAAAGGTATTTTATTCATATATTTATCATAAATAACTATCTTCTCTTCACTATAAGGAAATGTCTTATATGAATATTTACCATTTAAAATATTATTATAATTTTCTTTTGATATAAATATATATAAATAACCAAAAGATAAATCATCATCACTAGATCCGATCATCATTTGATACGTATCTTCATTTTCCCCTACTATCTCCCATTTATTAGGGCTATAAATATGATTAATACTTCCCATAAATCCTCCTAAATATCACTATCTATCATATATGCATATATATCTAACGCTAATAATTCAGTTTTATGTCTTAATGTACCAGATGATATATCTGCATAATTATTACTTATAACTTTAAGATTCATCTTATTTAATGTATCAATATCAAATACTACTTCATCTTTTTGTTCTTCTGTTTTATATTTAGATAATATATCTTCACTTATAATACCATTATTACATACTATTATATCTACATTGCGATCTAAATATTTATTTATTGCTTTAATATGATCAGATGCTTTATAATTATCTGTCTCACCTGGTTGAGTCATCATATTACATACATACATTATTTTAGCTTTTGATTCTTTAATAACTTTTTTAATATCATTATTAATTAAATTAGGTATTAAAGATGTATATAAACTACCCATAGAAAGAATTATTAAATCTGTATCTTTTAATGCTTCTAACACCAATGGATTAGTAGTTACCTTTTCTTTATAATATACTTTTTTAATACCTTTTTTAGATTCAGTAATATTGTGTTCACCCTCAACAATAGAATTATCATTCATCTTTGCTACTAATGTTACCCTATCTTCTGTTAAAGGCAGTACTCTACCTCTTAAGTTAAATACTTTAGAAATTGATTCAATACCAGTAGATAAATTACCAGATATATTTGATAATGCTGTTAATATTAAATTACCTACAGCATGACCATTTAAATCACTTGTTGTTTTAAAACGATAGTTCATTAATTCTTCTATGATAGGTGCATCTGATAAAGCGGTTATAACTTGTCTTATATCACCAACTGCCACTGTATCAAATTCTTTTCTAAGTCTTCCAGTACTTCTACCATCATCTGCAACAGTAATAACTGCTGTTATATCTAATGGAAGTAATTTAAGTCCTTTTAAAAGTGTTGATGAACCAGTTCCACCACCTAATACTACTACTTTTTTCATATTATCACCACGATAATTTTAGTATAACATAAAAAAGTAGCATATACTACTTTTTTATTATCTAAGTGTTATTTTTTTATCTTGTGTTGGTCTAACATTAATATCTAATTCACCATTTATATATTTTCTAGCTGCTGTTAAAAATGCTCTAGAAATCATTGGCATACCAAAGCTATTCATAAATGCTATGATATTTAATTTCATCTCATTATCTATAGCTACAATTTTACCTTCTTTGTTCATAAATTGAACAGACATTTCTAATATCTTCTTAGTTTCATCTACAAGACCTATTTTAGCTATATCTTGAACAAAATAAGTATTTCCATTAGTTGAGAATATATGAGCTATATCACGAATTGCTTCACCTTTATAGAATAATCTTGCAAATGCTAAAAATGCTTCTGGTACGATATCAGTATACATATAATAATCAATAATATCAAAATTTCTTTTACCATTATCATATTTTGATTTTGAGACAACATAATCTACTTGTTCTTTAATAGATAAAAATTCTTTAACATAATCTTAACTTAATGTACCAAAACCATCTTTTTCATAGTTATAAGCTCTTATAAATTGCATACATTTACCAAACATCTCAGCAGTAATATGTACAGATTTAAAATAATCATTTAAAATCATTTTACTATCTACACAATCAATTAATGTTTCAAAACTGGCATGAATTCTAGCATCAGTATCATCTTTTAAAATATTACCACCATTAGTAACCCAACACATCTTTTGCATAACTTCTTTATTATCCATATTAAGTCCCCCTTTTTAGAAACATTAATATAATACCATATTTTAAATATTTTGCAAGAAAAAAATAAAAAAGTAGATAAAATCTACTTTTCAATACTACTTATTTCAATTATATCAGCTTTAGTATAATAATTTATTTTAATTTCATTACCTACTTCTATAAAAGGTAATGTATTAGATATCTTAATATTTGCTACATATTTATTAGAATTTGTATCTAAAATATAATAATATGTATTACCATCTACTACAGCAGGTGTAATTTTAGCAATTGTAATTTTTTTAGTATCTGATATCTTATTATCTTTTTGTATTAAATTTAAATAATTAGCTGCTGCTTTATTTATACCTAATGAAGCATCAGTAACACTAACTTTTTGATAATCAGTAACATCTACAAATGCATACATTTTAACTAATCCAGCATTATCTTTTAATGATATTAAATATGTAGGATTACCATTTAAATTAATTAAAAGTGGGAATGTTGATGTATAATTCATTTGTTGTACTTGACCCTTAGCAGAATCCATAGCAGAATATTCTTCGGCACCAGGAACACTATAGAATTTAGTTAAACCTGTTCTTAAGTTAGTCAAGATAAATCCTAAATTAGATTCATCTGCTACTACTGATGTAATACCTGTATATAGATATATATCATCATTAATAGCTAAATAGTTATATCCTTCTGTTGTATTAACTACATCTTTTTGACCAAATATTGAATTAATAAATCCTTTGCGGTATGTACCCCAATCATTAACTTGTTCAATAACAAGTGATGATGGATAAACGTTATCTACCCATGTTGGTATTTCATCTAATTTATATTTTTTAGATGTACCATCAACCGGATTAAATATAACTGCTCCTGTTACTTTTGTCTTTCTTCCAACACCAGTATATGAAAGTGTAGGAACAATATAATATGGATTGCCATCATTATCTATTTCAAATTTTGCTTCACCAAAATTAGTAAATAAATATGAGAATCTTAATTTTCTTTTTAAATCATATTTAAAGTATGCACTTCTTAAATATTTCATACCTTTTTCTAATTTAACTAATTTAGTTTCACCATTTACTGAATTTACTTGAATGTATGCACCTACACCATCTTTTTTATTTGTAAGCCATTTAATAAATCCTTCGTATTCTAATGGTGTAACTCTAACTATTTCATCATTATAATTTATTTGAGTATATTCATCTGATACATAAAATTGTGAAACATATTCAGAATATTGTCCCATAATTCTATCACCTACTTTTTCAGATGAGTTTTTATCTAATAATGGTACTTTAGAAAAGTCTACTTCCATAACATCATCTTTAAATACACCGTCTACTACTTCTATTCTTTTCGCGTAGCTATGTGCATTAAAGAAAGGTCCTACAAAGAAGTTAATAATAACTGTTCCTACAACAATAACAAAAATTGTTGCAAAACATACTAAACTAAATTTAGGAATATCTCTTAATCTTCTAAAATCAAGATTAAATGACATCATACTAGATATACTAACATTAAACCATACAACAACTATTGCAAATGTTAAAAATGTCCAAAATGATATAGTTGTAGGATTTATTGCAGGTAGGAATATATAATATGTAATTCCTATTAAAAATAATGATACTAAAATACTAATAATTCTATTTTTCTTCATAATCTACCCTCCATATTAATTATATCATAATTTTTTTTAAAAACAAAAAAGATCATAAGATCTTTTATGCTTTAGCAATATTATCAAATACGTATGTATCTCCATTTTTAGCAAAAGTTAATTTATATGTTTCAAATGAATTTTTATTAGTATTAATTAATGATTTTAAATCATCTGCATTTTCAATTGCTGGTTTAGATATAAGACTACCATTAACACCTACACCTTTATATAATTTACCTGTTTCATATTCATATGTACCAACTTTTACAGTAACAACTACTTTATCATTTACTAATTTGTAATTTTCTTTAGCAAATAAGATAATAGGCGCTAATCCTCTACCACATGCATTATCTACAATATACATAGAAGCATTACTATCATATCTATAAATAGGACATGTATTTAATCCGTCTATAGATGCATGTTTAACTTCTCCACCAAATATAGTTTTATACATAGTAGCTACATCTTTAGCATCAATAACATAGTAGTTACCTACTAAATTAACATCACCATATTTTTCTTTAATTAAACTAGATAATTTAGCTGCATCTTCACTTGTCATATATCTTTTTTTAGCAGCAGCTAATGCTGTTTGTAATTTAGCAGTATCATCATATTTTAAGCTATCAACACCATATCCTAAATATGCTGTATCTGCTTCTTGCTCACTACTAGATTCACCTTTAGATAAAACTAAGCTTACTTTTTCACTAATTTCTTTTTTAAGTGTTTCACTTACCTCTTCTTCTTTTTCTTTACCAAATTTAAATAAATCTGGTTTTACAAAATAAACTACTACACATGCTGCAATTAAACATACTAAAATTGCTAAAAATACTTTTAAACCTTTTCCCATAATATCCTCCTATCTATTTTCCATTATATATGAGAACAATTTTCTAAGTTCCGTTTTATTAGGTGGACTAACCCTTATAAAATTAAGTTTTAATTGATAACCACTGTCAAATGATAATAAGATTGCTGCAGTATTAAGTTTAAATAAAACAGCACCACTAGATATAGATTCATATGGTATTATATGTATCTTTTTACTATTACTTAATGGATTAACATCAAATAATATCATTCTCGTATTTGTAAAAATTGCTTTATCCCTAGTTGTTTTATATGCTTTAAAAATAGTTTCTTTACTACTTAAATAATCTGTTACATAACTAGGAAGTTCTTTAGGATCTATTTCCTTACTAAAATTAAAATATTTTGTTAATTCTTTATACTTTATATATGCCATGTTACCACCTATGATAAGTATATCAAAATATATAAAATAAATCAAGTATAGGATAAATTATATTTACAGTAATTTACTACAAAAAAAATCAAGTTAAACTTGATTTTTAAAATGTATATCCAAATATTTCTGAATAATATTCTACTACTTCAATATTATTATAAGCATATGTTACTTTAATATAATCACCATTGAAGAATGAATTATTTTCACGTAAAGTATCATAATCTTTACCACTTAAATAGAATTTATCTGTACCTTGACCTAATGTGATAGTTCTCTTTAATGTTTCTTTTGAAGTCCAGAAATTAATATTTACTTGTTCTACTTTTTTAACAGTTAATATACCTAAATTATGGAATTCAACTCTAGAATCACTATTATATAATTCTAAATCAACATTGCTAGCTTTAGCTTGAATTTGATCCTTAGTATATGCAACTGTATAACTATATGCAAATTCTTGTTCTGCACAAGTCATAGTAGTATTGAAACTTCCTTCAACACTTGAATTAAAGTTATTTATTGTACAAGTTGTTTGACTAGTTGTGTTGTTATTATAGTTGATAGTTGCTTTAACTGCATCAGCAGAAGCACCTACTTTATAAGAACCTGTTTGTGTTTCTGGTACGATACTTGTTACACTTCTTCTTTCAATTACATAAGTAAATGTAGCTTTCATATTACTGTTTTTACTATATGTATATGTAATTGTTTTACCAGTAGTTACATTTTTACCATCGAAACTACCAGATACTTTATAACCTTCAGTTTCATGAGAACTTAAGCAAACAATGAACCATGAATCACATACTTCTTCAGATTTTCCTAATTTTTCATGAGTATTATCATTGAAATCTTTGTAAACTTCGATATTAACATTATTTACAAGTCCTTCAACATAACTAACATTCATGTTTCTTGAATATACATTAGTTCCTGCTAATTTAATACTAATACCTGTCATTTCACGAGCAATAACATTTACATTACGTTTAGCACTTGCTAGTAAAACTCTATTTGAATCTGTAATTGTGTAATTAACTTTATAATTACCTACTACTCTATTATTAACATTACTATTAACTACTACATCATCAATAGTATATTTAGTTGAAATAACTGTAACTGACGCATCAGTATAAGTCATTCCTTCAACGATAGTAACAGTTGCATCACCATTTAATCTGATTTCTACAACTTCATCGATTAATTTTTTTACATTTTCTACTGCAGCGTCTACAGAAGCTTCTGTAGTTGCAGCATTGATAGAAGCAATAGCATTACCTTTATAATTTGCTACTACAGTAGCATTTTCAGTTGAATATGCAACAGTACTACCATAATTATTTACTTCAGCAATAGCGTTTGCTTTATATTGATCAAATGCTTTTTTAGCTTCAGCAGCATCTAGTAAAGCTTTACCATTTGTAACTGCTTCATTAATTGCATCATAATTATATGCTTCAACATTGTTTATTATAGTTTCATATTGAGATAAAATACTTTCTTTATCTTCTTTATATGTATCTTTTGTTTTAGCATATGTATTTAATTCAGCAATAGCATTTACTTTTGCATTTGCAAATGCTTCATCAGCTTCAAGTATATCTAATGCTTCTTTAGCTCTTGCTAAAGCAGTATCTACTGTATTGATATCTGAAGCATTATTAATTAATGTAGTATATGTATTGATTGTATTTGTTTTAACTGTATTTGAAATTACTTTAGTAGATGCATAACTATTTAATTCAGCAATTGCATCTGCTTTATGATTTTTTAACGCTAATGCAGCTTCAGCAGCATCTAATGCAGCTTTACCATTTGTAACTGCTGCATTAATACCATCATAATTATAAGGTTCTACTGCATCAATAGTATCATTATATTGACCTAAGATTGCAGCTTTAACACCATCTTCTATAGTTTTAGTAGCAGCATATCTTGCTAATTCAGCTTTTGCATTAGTTTTTGCAGCAGCAAATTCATTATTTGCTAATGTAACTAATGCAGCTTTACCATTTGTTAAAGCTTCACTTACTAATGCTTTAGTAGTAGCTTCATCAATTTTACCATTATATTCATTTATAATATTTGTTTTACCATCAGCTGTAGCAACAATTGTAGAAGCATATCTTGCTAATTCAGCTTTAGCGTTAGTTTTTGCATCAGCTAATTCTTTAGCAGCTAATTCATCTAATGCAGCAATTCCTTCATTTAATGTTGGTTCAACATTTTCAATTGCATTTACTGCTTCTAATTTTTCAGTATAATCATTTACAATAGTAGCAATTGCAATTTCATCTGCATCAATTTTTTCTGCATGACTTTCTAGTGCAGCAATAGCATCTGCTATAGCATTTGCTAATTCTTGTGATTTTACAATTTCATCTAATGCAGCTTTACCATTTTCTAATGCTTCATCTACACCTGCTTTAGTAGTAGCTTCATCGATTAAATTACTATATACTACTATAGTTTCTCTTGAAAGATCTTCATTTAAATCTAATTCAGAAGCATAACTAACTAATTCTTCTTTAGCAGCAGCTTTATATGAAGCTAATTCTTCAGCTAATCTTTCTGCTTCAGCAGCATCTGTATCATCATTTTGTGCAACTGGTGCAGCTACTGGAGCTACTACTGGAGCTACTAATTCTTCAGTAGTTTCTTTTTCAGTTTCAGTAATTTCTTCTTGTGTGTTATCTAAAGGTGTAGTACCATCTTCTCTTACCCTATTATTAGGATTCGCAAATGTAAACATGAACAAACCAATTGCGATAAATAAGATGATACCAAAAATTCTTTTCCTATTCATACAACAAACTCCCATCCAACAAAAAAGCATCTATACAATTTGTATAAATGCAGCTGACTACCATAATTTACATTTTAGGTTCTAAAGCTTTGCGTCACTACCTTTCAGTAGTTTTGCCCTTAATATATAATATGCTTCCTCATCACAATATATTCTATACTATTTTTTTTAATTTGTCTACACTTTTTGACACTTTTAGTACATTTTCATCATGTTGAAAGGCCATATACGCATCCAAGCTTTACCAACTATTTCTTTTTTATTTATTAATCCATAATCTCTACTATCTAGTGAGTTTTCTCTATTGTCACCCAAAACTAAATACATATCTTTAGGAATTACATCATATCCTAAATCATCGATACTAAAATTATTTGTATGAACATTATTTTTATCAATAAATGGTTCTTCAAATTTTTCACCATTAACATAAACATAATCATCTTTATAATATATATGTTCACCAGGTAAACCTACTACTCTTTTAACCATATATTTTTCATCTTGCATAATAACTACTATATCATTTCTACCAACTTCTTTAAAACGATATAAAAGTTTATTAACAATTAATATATTTCCTTCTTCTAATGTTGGATTCATTGAAGGACCTACTACTTGTTGTAATCCTACTACAAATATAAATAGAAGTAATACTATAACTACAACTATTATATATTTAAATGTATCTTTTAAAAATTCAGATATATCTCTAAAATCCATACTATCACCTTTTTAATTATATAATATATTTAATATATAATCTATTACTATTTAGTTTTATTTGTCTCATACTTGTCATATTTATATATACGCTCTGCTAATAAATTAATATATACAAGTTCTTCTTTTATTAAAACTGTATCACCCAAATGTTTAATAACATTTAAATCATTATAAAAATATATACAAGGTTTATCTACTGATGCAGATATGTATCTATAATCTAATAATTTTTCATTTATTAAAGTAGTAACTTTATCACTATTTATATATAATTTACCTTTACTATAATTAATATCAGTAATCCAATTACAACTACTTTTTAATGTATTCATATAATATGCACTTGTACGTTTAAATTCAGTATCCATATATTACCCCCTAAGTAAATACTAACATGATTATATCATATATAGAAAAAAAAGACACCTTTTAGGTATCTTACATCTTACTTGGTACATCTATTACTAATAATGATAACATTTCTTTAATAATATTTGTTGCAAGTTCTATTACATATAACCAATCATTTTTTTCTACAGATGCATTTTTAATATGATTAGTTTGATAAAAATTATTTAATGAAGTAGATAAATTATATAAATATTCAGCAATATAATGAGGTTTATATTCATTATATGCCATATTATAATAATAATCTAAATCTAAAATACTCATTCTAAGATCTCTATCTACTTTATTATAAATATTAGAAGTTAATGTATTAGATACACCTTCTTCTTTTAATATTTTATTAAATCTTAAATAAGTATATAAAATATATGGTCCAGTTTTACCAACGACATTTGAAAATTTATCTATATCAAATATATAATCAGAAGTTCTATCATTAGATAAATCAGCATATTTAATAATAGCATTAACGATAATATTTAAATCTGCATCATCTAAATCTTTATTTGTATCTTTTTTAGATATAAATATGTCTTTAGTTTCATTTAACATATCTCTAAGTGATGGTGCATCACCTTTTCTAGTTTTATAAGGTTTACCATCTAATCCATTTACAGTACCATATCCAGCATGTTCTAATATAGCATTAGTAATACCTGATTTTAAACTAGCTCTAAAAACTTGCTTAAAATGCATACTTTGTCTATCATCAGTTATATATAACATATGATCAGGATCAAATTTTAATTCCCTATCATATATAGTAGCCATATCTGTAGTACCATATAAATATGCACCATTACTCTTTTGGAATATCATTGGTGGCACTTCTTTAGTATCAGATTCATCTTTAACATCTATAACTAATGCACCTTCTGATCTATAAAGTAATTTTTTATCATTTAATACTTTTTCAACTTCAGGTATATATTTATATGCACTTCTCTCTGACTCCCACAAATCAAATGATACATCTAAATCATTATAAATAGATTTAATATCTTCTATTGATACTTTAGATATAATATCACATAATCTATTGTATTCAGGATTACCATCTTGCATATCTTTAGTAATTTGTTCACAAGCATGTTTTATATCTTCATTATCTTTACAAAGTGCACTCATATATGGATATGCTTTGTTTAGATACTCTAAAGTTATATCTTCATCTTTAATGTTATCTTTTTGTATAGCATATATAACTTCACCTATTTGTAAACCATAATCACCTAAATGTACATCTGAAATAACAGTATTGCCTTTATATTTTAAAATTCTTTTAATAGATTCACCTATTATAGCTGATCTTAAATGACCAACATGTAATGGTTTTGCAATATTTGGTCCACCATAATCAATAACATATTTATTATTAGAAGATTCAATATTAAATCTTTCTTTATTCATATCTTTTATTGAATCACATATTAATGAATCACTTACTGTTATGTTAATAAAACCAGGCATAACAAAAGATACATCTTTAAAATATTTAGAATAGTCGTCACTTGATTTAATCTTTAAAGTTAAATCTTCACCTAATTCTTTAGGTGCGACACCTTTAAGTTTAGCAAGACGAAATACATCATTACATTGAAAATCACATAAATCAGGTCTTGATGATTTAGATATTTTAATTTGATAACCATCATTTTCTAATATTTTATTTATAAATTCTTCTATTTTTTTAAGCATAGTATCACTTCTCTTCCTTTTATATTTTAACAAATAAACTATTTTATTACAATAATAAAACCACTTATGTGGTTTTATTTTTCAATATTATCTAAAAAATCATCAATTGTCATAATACGTTCATCGATACTTTTTAAATCAACTGCCTCAGGTGCATCAATTTCCTCTTCTTCCATATCGGCAAGTTTAAAGGCATCTAATATTTTTTTAGTACCTATATTTGAACCTGTAGAATATCTATCTAAGATAGGTGCTTCAGTAACTTTTATTGTTTTAATTTCATCAGGTGTTTTAATACCTAAGAATGATTTATTAGAAATAATAAATGTTTTTACAATACGATATGGATTTGTTTTAACATCCCTTATCATAACTAGACCACGTCTAGCTCTTACACTAAGTTCAAATTCAGATAATTTAACACGTTTAACGGTATTTTTTGAAGTAACGATAGTTAAATATTCCAAATTATCAGAAAGAACATGTCCAGATACAACATAATCATCTTTCAAAGTTATTGACTTAACACCAGAAGCTGTTAAACCAACTACTGGAACTTCTTCAATATTATATTTAAGTCCATAACCTACAAATGTAGATATAAAGATATATTTACCATTATGTGTTTCAACTGCAATTACTTCATCTTCACCTTTTAATTTCATACAATTAATTGGTTTAGAATAACGACTTGCTTTATAATCAGATAATTTAGTACGTTTAATCATACCACCACGAGTAAATAAAGTAATATCTAAATCAATATTAAAATCTTTTACAGGTAGTGTTTGAATAATAGATTCATTAGGACTTAATTTAATAATATTTGATATATGTTTACCTAATTCTTTCCATTTTAAATCTGGCATTTCATATACTGGTACATATAAATAGTTACCTAGATTAGTAAATATAAGTACGGTATCTAAAGTATTTAATTCATATAAACCTAATAGATAATCGCCATCTTTAAGCAATGTATCCTCATCTTTATTATAGCTTCTTTTTGATACTCTTTTAACATATCCTTCTTTAGTAATTACAACCATAACATCTTCTTTTGGTATAGTCTCTGTTACATCTATTTTGATATCTTCATAAGTATCTTCAATAACTGTTTTTCTTGGTACAGCATATTCTTCTTTAACTTTTTTAAGTTCATGTTTCATAACTTCATGAAGTTTATTTTCATCAGTTAAGATTATATTTAAAGCTTGAATATATTTTTTTAAATTAGTACTTTCCTCTTCTAGTGCAACTACATCAGTATTTGTTAAACGATATAATTGTAATACAACAATAGCTTCAGCTTGTTCATTAGAAAAACCAAACTTATTAACTAAATTTTCTTTCGCATCACTCTTGTTTTTAGATGCTCTAATAGTTTTGATTACCTCATCTAAAATAGAAATCATCTTTAAGAATCCTTCTACGATATGTAGTCTTTTTTCATAACTAGCTAAATCAAATTTTGTTCTTCTTAAAATTGTTTCTTTTTGGAATGCTATATAAGCATCTAAAATAGGAATAATTCCTAATGTCATAGGTCTTTTATCTACGATTGCAACCATGTTATAGTTATAAGATATTTGTAAATCACTATTCTTATATAAATAATTTAAAATTAATTCTTTTTTGGCATCTTTTTTAAGATCAATTACTATTCTTACAGGATTTTGCCTATCAGATTCATCTCTAACTTCAGCCATACCATCTATTTTCTTGTCAATTCTAATAGCATCTATTTTACTAACTAGCATAGCTTTATTAACGTCATAAGGTATTTCAGTAATAACTATTTGATCTTTACCTTTTGAAGATACAAATTCAGCCTTAGCTTTAAGAATAACACGGCCTCTTCCTTTAGTAAATGCATCTACGATACCTTCCTTACCACATGCAATACCACCAGTTGGAAAATCAGGTCCTTTTACGATATCTAAGATAGTTTCTAACCTACAGTTTGGTGAATCAATCCTTTTAATCGTTGCATCAATTATCTCACCTAAATTATGTGGTGGAATATTTGTTGCGTAGCCTGCAGATATACCATTTGCACCATTTACAAGTAAATTAGGAAATTTAGCAGGTAATACAGTAGGTTCTAATTCTGTATCATCAAAATTAGGAGCCCAAGATACTGTATCTTTATCAATGTCTTTTAATAGCTCATTTGATATTTTAGAAAGTCTTGCCTCAGTATAACGCATAGCAGCGGCTCCATCACCATCCATGGAACCATTATTACCTTGCATATCTACATATGGAGTTCCTTTCCACCACTGACTCATTCTTACCATTGCATCGTATATAGATGAATCACCATGTGGATGGAAATTACCCATTATATAACCTACTGTTTTAGCAGATTTTCTTGTTGGTTTATCATAGGTATTATGATCTTTATACATACCATATAATATTCTTCTTTGTACTGGTTTTAAACCATCTCTAACATCTGGAATAGCTCTATCTTGAATGATTGCTTTAGCGTATCTTGCAAATCTATCACCCATAATATCTTCTAAAGCATATTCTTCTATCTTTTTTACGATATTTTCCATACTTCACCTCTTGTAGTATCAACCTATATAATTATAACATATTTTAATATTTAAAAACAAGAAAAATAGGCTTTTAAGCCTATTTTATATAGTATATTATTTTTATAAAAAAATACTAAAGTAATTGAAACGCGAACATATTTTTGATATAATTATTTTAGGAGTGAAAGACAGTTAGTACTTGCCTCAATTCAAAAGAAGGGAGGCTGATATTATGAAGAAAGATACAGAAATATTCTTTCTAATACTAATTATCCTTTTTTTATCAGTAACCCTACTGTTATTGTTAACAAAAGAAATAGTACCTAACTTCCGCTAGGTACCAAACCATATAAATGGAGCAAGTACTCAACACGTGAAAGTCAAGTAGCTCCTTTTTTTATTTTATGCATTAAATGCATCTATATACATTATATACTATATTAATATTTTTTTCAATTACCTATTAAATTCATTTAATGTTCTTATTTTAGCTTCACGTCTAGATTCTGGTGTTATTATTTTACCATCTGGACTAGTTAAAATTAAATTTTCTACTGCAAGTTCGATATAATCTCTTGCTAAGATAAATTTAGGATCAAGAAGCGTACTTGCTTCACCATTAGAATCTTTAACACATTTTATTTGGTTTTGATATACTCTACCAATTAAATTATCATCAATAATTTCTTTTAAAGTACCTACAAAATTAATATTGTTATAAAGCAAGCTATACCTTACTAATAAACCGATATTACAACTCCATAATCCTTTTTCTCTTAATGAAGCCATATTTATATATTCTTGATTTAAAAATAGATTCCATGCTTCATCATTTATATAATCTTTAGTCTCACTACTAAGTAGTGGTTTAAATAATCCATCTCTTACCTGATGTAATATTTCTAAGCTATCTTGTTCTTTTAATATTTTTAATTTAATCGCGATTAATTTATTAATTAACTCCTCATTTAAGGAATATAATACTGCTTTTAAATTATATTCTTGAAATACATCTGTTAGTTCAGTTATATCAATATCATAATTAGGATTAGTATTAGTTGTATGATTTCCTACTATATTAGTTAATACATCATCATATAATTCATTTTCGCCTAAAAATTCTCTTAATAATTTATAATTATTTTTCTTTAAAATATATTCTCCAAATTTACCATGATCAGGAAAACTTGTAGAATGAACTGCTATATCATCTTTAAGAGTGAATGCAATATAGTATTGTTCAAATCTTCCTATATCATGTAAAAGTCCATCCACAGCTGCACTACTTATATATGTGTCATTAAAAAATCCGGATGTTTTAGTAGCATTTGCTACTGCAGAAGACATAGTAAGACCATGTTCTAATTTTAGTTTAATATCTTCTCCAATAGAATTATATTTCTCATATATCTTTTTAAACCAATCATTAGCAAAATAGATATACTTTTCTCTCATTTCGTTTATATCAAATTCAAGCATATTAATCCCTCGCGTTAGATAACTATTTTATCATTAAATTATATTCTATGCAAATAAAAGAATACCTAACTATAAGTTAGGTATATTTTATTTTATTTGTCCATCTCCATCACCATGAATATTTTGCTTAAATAAAACTATTATTGATTTAAATACGATATAAATATCTAATTTAAAACTCATGTTTTTTATATATGCCATATCATATTTAAGTCTTTTTTCATGTGACATTTTTCTTCTTCCATATGCTGTTGCTAAAGATATCATACCAGGTTTTATAGTATAAAATTCTTTACTAGGCATTGTTGGAAGTGGCTCACCTGTTATAAAAGGACGTGGTCCAATTAATGACATATCTCCTTTTATAACATTTATGAATTGCGGTATTTCATCTAAACCAAAACTTCTTATAAAATTAAGAGTTTTAGAATATTTTCTATTTGGTTTTATTGAACTAAATTTATATATAGTAAAACTTTTCTTGTTTAAACCATCTCTATTTTGTTTATATATAGCTTTACCTGTAATAATCTTACATATAACAGCAACGATAATCATTACAGGTAATAATAGTATTAAAAATATCAATGATAATACTATATCTAATAATCTTTTAAAAAACTTATACATTATATTTTATAATTATCCTCCATAGTAAATACTACATTTTCATTTATCCATTCTTTTCTAGGTTCTACATTATCACCCATAAGTACAGATACACGTTTTTCTGCTAATGCTGCATCCGTAATATTTACTTTAATTAAACTTCTTGTATCTGGATTCATTGTTGTCTCCCAAAGTTGTTCAGCATTCATCTCACCAAGTCCTTTATATCTTTGAGTTTCTAATCCTTTATGTTCTTTAGAAAGATTTGTTCTTTCTTCATCTGTCCATGCATAATATGTTTCTTTAGAATTAGACATCTTATATAATGGAGGGTTTGCTATATATAAATGGCCTTGTTCAATTAATGGCTTCATATATCTATAGAAGAATGTAATTAAAAGTATTTGAATATGTGCTCCATCATCATCGGCATCGGTCATAATTATTACTTTATCATAGTTAGAATCTTTAATGTCAAAATCAGATCCAACTCCCGCACCTATTGTATATATCATGGTATTAATTTCTTCATTTTTATATATCTCAGTTGGATTTACTTTTTCAGTATTTAAAACTTTACCTCTTAAAGGAAGTATTGCTTGGAAAGTTCTATCTCTACCATTTTTAGCAGATCCACCAGCTGAATCACCTTCGACTAAGAAAAGTTCATTTTTTTCTTTATTCTTAGATGATGCAGGTGCAAGTTTACCAGATAAATTCTTTTCAGTTTTTCCTTTACTTTTACCATTTCTTGCTTCATCTCTTGCTTTTCTAGCTGCTTCTCTAGCTGTTTTGCTCTTAAGCATTTTATCTAATATTGTTTTTGCAACACTTGCATTTTCTTCTAAGAAGAATTGTAAGTTTTCAGATACTATAGCTTCAGTTGCAGGTCTTGCTTCAGGTGTACCTAATTTACCTTTAGTTTGTCCTTCAAATTCTAGTAGGCTTTCTGGTATTTGTAAAGATATAATTGCTGTTAAACCTTCTCTTGTATCATTACCTTCTAAGTTACTATCTTTAGCTTTTAAAAATCCATTTTTCTTAGCATAGTCATTATATACTTTTGTTAAAGCTGTTTTAAATCCTACTTCATGTGTGCCACCATCACTCGTTTTAACATTGTTAACAAAAGATACTACATTCTCACTATAATTTGTTGAATATTGGAATGCTACTTCAATATTCATCTTATCTTTAGTTCCTTTAAAATGTACTACATCATGTAAAGGTTCTTTATCTTCATTTAAATATTCTACAAATGATTTAATACCATCACTATAATGGAATGTTTCAGATTTACCATCTTCTTCATCTACTACTTCAACAGTTAAATCATTGATTAAAAATGCATCTTCTCTAACTCTTTCACATATATCTGTATATGAAAATTTAGTAGTTGAAAATATATTTGCATCAGGTTTAAATCTTACTTTAGTACCTGTTTTAGAAGTTTTAGTAAGTTTTTGAAGAGGTACATCAACACTTCCACCATTTTTAAATCTAATAAAATGTTCATAACCATCACGTCTTATTGTTACTTCCATCCATTCAGATAAAGCATTAACAACAGATGCACCAACACCATGAAGTCCACCAGATACTTTATATCCATCAGTTTCAAATTTACCACCTGCATGCAATACGGTATAAATTACTTCAGGTGTAGATTTGCCAGAAGCATGACGTCCTACCGGTACACCACGTCCCTCATCTTCTACTGTAACAGATCCATCTTTTTCAATGGCAATTTTAATCTTTTTACCAAATCCATTGATAACTTCATCAATCGCATTATCTAGAATTTCCCATACTAAATGATGTAAGCCTCTTTTATCAGTAGATCCTATATACATACCAGGTCTTTTTCTAACGGCCTCTAATCCTTCTAGTATTTTAATCGAATTCTCATCATATTTTGCCATGCTATCACCTTATTAATTATAACAAAAAAAAGACTTGTAAATCAAGTCTTAGTTCATTTTTATCGCGAATATAATACCTAATAATATAAGAAAAATTGTTAAGTTTGCTAATAAACATAGTATGAAAGTATCAACAAATGCTGCTCCAGAATGAACTCTAGCATTATTAGATGTTTTAACCATAACTTTATCACGAGTATTAGAACTAATAGATGCAGACCCACTTCTTATAAGCATGATGTATTCACGCAAAGCATTATCTAAAACATAATCCGGATTTAAGCTTCTACCATAATCAAATATTTTTTTAAATTCTTCTCTACCATAAAGTGTGGCTAATATAGCTAAATGTCTAGTATAACCACATTCTATAAATCCATTTACTTTTTTGCGTTCTTCTTCATACAAAATAGCATCATATAAATAGTCGTCATTAATTATGTCTTCCATACTATCACCTATCTTAATTATATCATAATTATATTAAAAAGAGAACCTAAGTTCTCCGTGGTTATGATAACTTTAAATAGTTATCAATCTAGAGCCTTATAAAAGGCTACTTAAACTATTACTAGTCTAAGTCAAAACTAATATGTGGTTACCCACTATTTACCTTAAAATATTTAAGATAAACATCACAAATAATAATATACCAATATTTGCTAACATAATAAGCATTATAGTATCAACATTAGCATCTTCTTTTAAAACTTTTGATTTTTTTACTTTAACATTTTCTTTAACATGTGGAATTATACCAGATAAAGATAAATATAGTTCATTAAATTTTTCTAACATCTTATTTACTTCATCATCATAATGATATAATTCATTAATATTACCTTTTATCATATTATACATATCAGAATTGTTTAATATTCTTTGAATTTGAGATATTTTCATTTCTAACATTTCTTTAGATGTAATTACACCAGATGCCATATCATGTTCTAATGTCTTTGTAATATGTTCCATAATAATACGACTATTAACATTAGAAAGTGATATATTAGCATTCCCTTTTAAAGATACGTCAGGATTAGGAAATTTATATGTACCATTATCATCAATGACATAATAAAGCGAATTACCCTTAATAAGAAGTAAAAATTCATATTTACCAATAACTAAAGATTTTACTTTATAATATTTAATACCATCAATAATAAATTCCATACTACCACCAACAATCTGTTACTTAATCACCAAAAGAACAATTATTAAAAGTCCAAATATACCTAGTTGCGCTACTAAACATAAAATTACTGTATCAATGTAACCAGCTTTTTTATGTTTTTTAAGCACTTTAGGTTGCTCAATTTCTTCAACTTCTTCCTCTTTTTCTTCTACACCAAAATCGATAATTGTCGTATGTTCAGTATCGTTTGTAAAAGTTTCTTCAGGAGTTAAAACATTATCCATTGATTCTTTTACTTCTTCTACTGGAATATGATACATAGTCTCATCGATATTTGATATAGGTTGCATACCAAATTTTGTATCTTCAAAATTTGAAACCTCGACAAAATCTATAGGTTCTTCTACACTCTTAGGAAGTTCTATATTATTTAAAAACGGAATAAGAGTATCATTAATTTGAGTATTATATACTTCAGATGCAGCAGCTACATTACCTGCTTTAACTAAAGGTAAAATAGAAGATTTTATACTACTGGTTTTTTCTACATACTCACCACTAGTGAAAACACCTTCCATAATATTAAACGCCCTTTTATAATCTTGTTTTAATGCTTCGTTCATGTCAATACCCTCTTTCAATAAAAACCCTTTTATTCTCCTTTATGGTTTTCTTTCATTAATTCTAACATATGTGAAATAACAATGTTTTCATTAAGCTCACTTAATGGCTTTCCGGCATATCCTTCCAAGGTAAGATCAGCACTTGGTTTTTCATAACCATCAGAAGTTTTTTTATAGTATTCAACCTCATCACCGTTTAAAATAAAGACATATTCTCTTTTACCAGTGTTTACTTTACCTAAAACTTCATAGTCAATACCATTTATAGTCACTACGTTCATAAGTATCACCACTATCATTGTATCATAAATTTGTAAAAATTAAACATTTTTTGACATTTTTTTTATTTTTTTTAAATAAAAAAGAGTTTTAAACTCTTTTACATTGTTTTAACAGATTCAGTTTCTACTTCACTTGTCATATAGTTTGTTAATGGAACTTCACCTTTTTGCCAATTTTTGAATTGGAAATGGTTATGAATAGCATTAGCAGCATATGTAGCTAACGGATCCCCATTAGACGCTAATTCCATATTTTGTTTATGATATTCACTAATATCAGTTTTGTAACTTGGAGGAATCAAATAAGAATCACTTAATATTCCAGATTGTTCTAAAGCAGTACAATAGTCAAGCATTTCAATTGCATATTTATCAGTTACTTCAGAATAGTAATTAGAATATGTCTCTTGGAATGAATTATAAGTTTCTAATTGAACATAATATTTAATTCCTGATTCTGTATAAGCAGAAACTACTTTACAATGATCACTGACAAAACTACCAACAGTATCAGGGAAATTCTTACTATTCATAGCATCTTCAACGACTATCTTTTTAGCAACATCAACAAGGTTAATCAGATCATCATGATACGCTTTATTATGACCGTATACATAAGGTATATCACTATTATTTTCTATACCAGGACCCAACTCGCCCGTATCGTAAGAAGCTGACCAATCACGTACAAGTTTTAATACCTCAATATCATTTGGTGACAATGTAAGATTATATTCTTGTTCATAATCAGCTATAAAATCGTTAGCTGTATATTCAATTCTATTTTTGTCTTTATATGAATTCAAATCAAAATCATTACGTGCAATATTAGCATCTTTTAAACCAATTGCTAACGCTACAAACATAAATAAACCAACTATAGGGATTGCTACTAAAACTCTTTTTTCTGTTTTACCAACTGCTTTTTTGTTAATTTCTAAATTAGAGACGCCTTCAACTTTATCTAAAACTTTATTTTCTATATTCTCCATAAATCCTCCAACATTATATATAAGTTTTGCATACCAGGACAATCCTTATCATATGCAACATTTGCTAAATCAAGTAAAACTTTAACAATATATGGTACTAAGAATAGTAATACTGCTGCTATTATTCTTCCTCTTACCTTTTTTGTGGCTTTTTTCTTAGCA
>Ga0129307_1001351_pt1 | contig 26643 bp, 21 predicted proteins | sample P1105metagenome_FD_94437 | JGI IMG/M metagenome (GOLD analysis project Ga0129307, IMG submission 94437) | Capybara group fecal microbial communities from Wisconsin, USA - P1105 metagenome | ecosystem: Host-associated > Mammals > Digestive system > Large intestine > Fecal | place: USA: Wisconsin...
AACCGCGTGTACGCCCAGTCCATCCTCCCGGAAGGCAAGGACTACACGTTCTGGGGCAAGGGTGTTTCTCAGGGCCACAGCGACGCTGTCCGCCGCATCAAGGGCGTGAAGAACGCCAAGCAGTACACCTGCCCGGTCGAAGCTGCTCTCGAAGCCGTGCGTAGCGGTTCCATGCCGGAACTCACCACGCGCCAGAAGCACACTCGTCTCGTTTACGTGGTGGCTGAAGAAGGTGCCGACAAGGCTTACATCGAAAACGCCATCAAAACGATGCCGAACTATTTCGATGAATACGACACCACGGTCAACTTCATCAGCGAAGAAGAATTCAACAAGAACCACAGCGGCCTCGCTCATGGTGGTTTCGTGATTCGTACCGGCAAGACCGGCATGAACAAGGAACACACTCACGTGATCGAATACAGCCTCAAGCTCGATTCCAACCCGGAATTCACGACGAGCGTTCTCGTGGCTTATGCCCGCGCTGCTCTCCGTATGAAGGCTAACGACGGCAAAACCGGTTGCTTTACCGTTCTCGACGTGCCGCCTGCATACCTCAGCACTCTGAGCGATGAAGAATTAAGGGCTCACTGCTTGTAAGAAACGCTCCTGGATCCTTCGTGCTTTGCACTCAGGATGACGATATGAAAAGCCTCGGATTTGGTCCGAGGTTTTTTGCTTGTTAAAACTTGATTCCTACAGCCTAAAATCTGACCACTAATCCCTACTTCAGCTTTTCTTTTAACGCGGAAATTTCTTCTGGGGTCAATCCGAATGTTTCCAGGTATTTCGCTGTGGCGGAGGCCCAGTCGATATTGTCGGTGTCGGGGATGTTGACTCCCTCGGCGCGATAGACTGCTTTTAGGTTCCTTAGAACGACTGCTTTGAAAAAATCTACCTGTTGCTCGTTCAAAATGATTTGCTTGCCATCGGTGACGTAGTAGTAGTTGCTGAAGGTCTTTGCGTAATCGGCTTGGATTTCCTCGGTAGTTGCTCCCATCAGCGCTTCCAGTATGGCGATTGTAAAGCCGGTGCGGTCCATGCCGTAGGTGCAGTGTACCAGGTATGGACCTTCGTGCTCGATCATGAAGCGAAATCCTTTGGCAAGTCCCTCCTCAAAAGGTCTGGAAAAGAATTCTACAGGCAACGCCAAAAAGATGGCGTTCTGCGATGCATAATAGGAACTGTCGAAGTCCCTGAAGGATTTGCCACTATTCTCCGTGTCTGCGAGGTTGATAAAGGTGGCGACGCCCGCTTCTTTTGCGAGAGAATCTGCTTTGAGATTGCGCCCGAGGCAAGGGTCGATAGGGCTGGAGGAACGGTAGAGCTTGTTCTTGCCCATGCCCGTGGTACGGACTTCCCGGAAGTTTGCAAACTCTTCAATGGAAAGTGTCGGATAATTTTCCACGTAAACGCCCATGTACTGGACGTTGCGCATATCGAGGCCAAACTTAAAGCCACCCTTGTCCTTCATGGATATGATAACTTCTATGGGCTTCTTTACGTCGGTGATTCCAAGGACTTCTGCCAGTTGCCCGTTATGCATGGTCAAGAGTAGTTTATCTGAACCGCTTATTGCCGAAAGCATGAACCATGCGATGGGCACATCACCCGAGGCTTCCGCTACCGGCAATTCAAGGGTGTCGTAGCCGTTTATCGCCACGGTCACGATATCGCCGAGTTCGAATTTGGTCAAGAATGAATCTGCCGGAAAGTCCAGGTAGAGGTTTCCGGAATAGAGTTTGCCCGATTCGTCTCCCAAAATGTAGGTATGGAGGGCGTTTCCCTCGTCAAAACCTGTAAAGTGTTTCGTTGTCCCTTCTGTGTTGGAATCGGGCTTTACAGTCTCTTTTGAGGTAGAATCGGGGATTGTTGCTTCTTTCTGTGTAGAATCTGGCTTTGTGGCCTCTACCTGTGTTGGCTGGGGCTCCGCAACCGCTTCTGCTGGAAATGGCGGATTTGATTCGGTACATGCCAGAAATGCCTGCGCACAGAAAAGGAATGCAGCAAGAATAAACCTATTCTTTTTCGTTTGTAACATAGCTCCCCCTTTATTTGAACGTATATGTCGTTCTTAAATACTAATCATGTATGGCGTTCTTCAAACTTTCGATAAGGCGTGCGAAGCTCGGGTCGGTTTCCATCTCTTTCTTGACGCTCTTGATGGCGTGAACGACGGTGGAGTGGTCCTTGCCGCCAAAGCGAGAGCCAATGCTCTGCAAGCTGATGGGGGAGAGTTCGCGCATGAGGAACATGGCGACCTGACGTGCCTTCGAAATTTCCTTGGTGCCGCGGCCCGGTTCAATGAGCTTTGTCTCGGGAACTTCGTAATGCTGCGATACGGCATGGAGCACGGCGTCAAGGCTTACGCGGCGACGGAGTGTCGGGGCGATTTCGGTGACGACCTTCTGTGCGATGTTCATGTCGATGTCGTGGCTCATGAGGCTCGACTGGAGCGTGAGCTTGATGATGGCGCTTTCGAGGCAACGAACGTTGCTTGCAATATTTTCAGCAAGGTAACGGATGACTTCGTCGCTAATTTCGAGGTGACGTTCTTCGGCCTTCTTGTGGAGGATGGCTTCGCGCGTTTCGACGTCAGGCGGCTGGATATCGACGGTGAGACCCCATGAAAAACGGCTCACGAGGCGGTCGGAGAGGTTCTTGACTTCGGCGGCGGGGGCATCGGACGTAAGCACTATCTGCTTGCCTGCCTGGTGCAGCGCATTGAAAATCAAGAAAAATTCGTTTTGTGTTTCGTACTTGCCTGTCCAGTTCTGGATGTCATCGATGAGGAGAATATCGACTTCGTTGCGGTAGAAGTCGGACATTTCGGAGATGCGCTTTTCTTGCAGGCACTTCATGTACTGCTGCGAAAAATCTTCGGATGTGAGGTAAATCACACGCTTGGTCGGGTCTTCTTCGAGGATGTAGTTCCCGATGGACTGGAGCAAGTGCGTCTTTCCGAGACCGGAAGAACCGTATATGAACAGCGGGTTGTACTGCGTTCCGTCCGGATTTCTGGCTACGGCGAGTGCTGCGTTGAATGCGAGCTGGGCCTTGTCGCCGGGGACGAAGTTTTCGAAACGGAAGCTGCCAGAGAGCGGAACGCTTGGCTTGATAAATTCGCGGAATGAATTTTCCGAGGAGCGTGTTTGCGGTTGATAGACATCCTGCGGCTGGAATTCGAATTCGACCGGTGAATCGTCGTGCGATACGTCTTTCCAGGCGAGGCGGATAAGGTCTTTGTAGGCGGAATAAACTTTGACATCAAGTCCGGGCGGCACTGCGATAACCGCGTGCCCGGGGGTCTGGCTTACAAGTTTGGTCTGTGCAAAATATGTCTTGAATACCGTGTCCGACAACATCCCGTGGAGGTAGTTCAAACATCTTTCCCATTCAACCTGCATCTTCAATCCTCATCCGTTCTGGTTCAAAATCTATCAACAATTAGGTGTAACAATTTAGCTAATTCTTCGGGATGTTGATAGATTTTTTGAAAATTAAGATAAAAAAAAGAACCATTTGTTTGTAAATGAAAATTAACATTTGTGTTTTGCCTATGTTTTGCAGGCTTTGTCCTTAATTTTTTTCAAATTTTTTATTTTTGCTACGATGGATTTTGATGCATTCTTGGAATACGGTTTTTGGGTGCCCGTGCTTTTATGGGTTGGGCTTCATTTTTGGTTTAGGAACATTTCCTACGTCGTCTTTATGAAAAAAAAGGTGAATGGTGGGCAAAAATGGGCCTATGTCTCCGAGTCTTATGTCAAGCACCCTGGAAGGGTCAGTTTTTTAAGGCTTTGCGATGTGTTTTTTTCGCTTCTCGTTTCTTTGGTGACGGCTGTGGTTGTCGTCTGGTTCTTGAAAAAGTACGGGCTTGGCGAATATGCTAATTACGGGATTGTATCGATAGTCGTTTTTTTGGGGCTTGCCTACTTGATGGTGCGCAGGACGGAATTTAAACTCACGGATTTATTCCAATCGGCTTTTTATCTGGAGTACCGTTGGGTGAATTATGAAATCCAACGCAAGGGAATTGCAATGTCGGAGGAAAATGTTAGGGATCGTGCTGGGTTGAGCTTTGCGCACAAGCTTCACAATGCGGAAGCGCATCGCCGTTTCTGGAAATACGTGAAGGCGATGGCCGCGTCCAAGAAGATCCCGCCGGAAATGTTTGAGGTGTACTAGTAGGCAGTAGGAAAGCCAAAGACCATTGATCAAATTGAGCAAGTATGATTGAAAAATTGGATGGTTTATACAAGGTAGAGGAAGTCCTCGAAGGCAAGGCGGCGTGGAAGTACGCCGAAGACATCTTGCAGCTGGTGTCGCGCACGTTTGCGTTGAACATCCAGGTTTTGCGTGGCAAGTTGCACCGCAGTATTTTGCTTGCGTACCTCTATTTGCGTATTGCGGATACAGTCGAAGACGACCCGGACATGAAGGCGACCGAAAAGGACCGCGTGCTTGCGCTGTTTGCCGATGTGTTCAAGACGGGCGAACTGGAAATCGAAAAAATCCGCACGTTCGTAGCCGCACTCCCGCAGTCATGGCATGGTTCCGATGATCCGAACAAGGATCTCTGCGTCAAGTCCGAAGTCGTGGTGCCGCTTTTGAAGTCGCTTCCGGAAACGTACAGAAAACCGGTTTGCGATGTGGTGATTGAAATGTGCGGCGGCATGGCGAAGTTTGCGCTCCGCCAGGAAGCGGCTCTTTCGGCGGGCTGGTTTACGCTTGAAAACGTGGGCGAACTCGATGAATACTGCTACTATGTGGCGGGCATTGTCGGCAAGCTATTGACGAAACTTTTCTCTGCCGATACGTGCTTTATCAATGCAGAACGCGAGGCGGAACTTTCGAAACTGGACGTGAGCTTTGGGCTTGCCTTGCAGGTTGTGAACATCGTGAAGGACTGCGTCGAGGATTCCGGTCGCCGCGTGTGCTTTATCCCTGAAGAAATTTGCCGTCGCCATGGATTTGCGCATTCGAGCGATTTGTTCAAGGAAGGTGCGGACGCTCAAAAGTGCGGCGCTGTTCTTGCGGAACTTGTCGAAAAGGCTTGGCATCATTTGGATGATGCTATTGCCTATACGAAACTTATCCCGAACATCAAGATGCGCACGCGACTCTTCTGCCTTTGGCCACTCTTTATGGCTGCGGAGAACTTGAGTTTGATCGGGGATGGCGTGTCGGTGTTCTCGTCGGACAAGAAGGTGAAAATCACTCGCGACACGGTGAAGCGGATTGTCAAGGAAACGTCGATGCACTTCTATTCGGACAAGTGGATTGACCAAGCTTATAAGAAAATCAAGGGTTGACATCGTCATTGCGAGCCCCGCAGGGGCGAAGCAATCTATAAAAAGGATTTTATGCAAGATAATACGAAGTTTTATAATAAGTGGCCGTTCCATGTGGCGGTGATTGTTTTTAGCATTATTTCTGACCAGTTGACGAAGTTGTGGGCGGTAGCGCGTTTTACGGACGAGGCGGGGAATTTTACGTACGAGAAAATTCCTGTGATTGGTGAACTTGTGCGTTTCCAGCTTGTGTACAACAAGGGAGCGGCGTTCAGTAGTCGTCCGCAGGACTTGATGCCGTTCTTGCCGCCGTGGCTGTTCTTTTTGCTGATTTCGGTTGTGGCCGCCTTTGCGCTTGCGTGGTTCTATAAGTCTATCGACAAACGCGATTACTTGAGCCGACTGGGTGTCGTGATGATTCTCGGTGGTGCTGTCGGAAACTTCATCGATCGCATGCGTATGCAGATGGTGGTTGATTTTATCGACTGCGATTTTCCGGATTTTATCATGACGCGGTTCCCGACGTTCAACGTGGCGGACTCGTTCGTGACTGTCGGCGTTGCATTCGTGATTTTGTCACCAGTATTGTTGAGCAAACTTCACAAGCAAATTAAGGAAGAAAAAGAAGCCGAGAAGAATGCTAAAGAAATCCCGCCTAACACATAAAACCTAATCCCTAAAAATGAATTACATCGTAGAAGAAAAACATAATGGTGAACGTATCGACAAGTTCCTTGTCGGCGTTATGGAAAATGTCTCCCGCACGGACGTGCAGAAACTGATTGAAGCGGGCGAGGTCAAGGTCGGCGGTGGCAAAGTCGTGAAGAACTTCCGTGTAGAAACGGGGATGACGGTTGTCGTTGAAAAGATGATCGAGAAGGAATCTTCGACGCTTGAACCCGAAGATATTCCGCTAGACATTGTGTACGAAGATGATGATATCGTAGTCATCAACAAGCCTCGCAATTTGGTCGTGCATCCGGGCAATGGTGTGAGCAAGGGAACGCTTGCCGCTGCGCTTTTGCATCATTTCAAGGAAAATCTTTCGACCGTGAACGGTCCGCTCCGTCCGGGGATTGTCCATCGTTTGGACAAGGATACGCCGGGGCTTATGGTGGTCGCCAAAAACGATGTTGCTCACAGGCATTTGGCGCACCAGCTTGAAACGCGTACGCTCCACCGCACGTATAATGCGCTTGTGTGGGGCTGCCCGCGTGACCTCGAAGGAACGATTGACGCTCCGATTGGCCGTAACCCGAAGAATCGCCTCAAGATGGCGGTGGTGAAGGGCGGTAAGGAAAGCCGCACGCATTATACGGCAAAGCAGTTCTTTGCGATTGCAACGCTTTTGGAATTGCAGTTGGAATCGGGCCGTACGCACCAGATTCGCGTGCATTGCCGTTACACGGGCCATCCGGTCGTGGGCGATCCGCTTTACGATGGTCGCGACGAAAGCTTGAACCGCGTGCCGCCTCTGATGAAGCCGGTGGCCGAGAAGGTTCTTGAAATTGCTCCGGCGCAGCTTTTGCAGGCCGTGAAGATTGAACTCATCCATCCGCGCACGAACAAGAAACTTACGTTCAAAGTGCCGATGGAAGAACCGTTTGCAAATGTGCTTAAGCTCTTGAAAAAGGAATGTCCGGCGTCGGCGCCTGTGTATGACGAAGACGAAGGCTTCCGCGATTTCGATGCGCAGATTCGTTTTGACGAAGATGATGAATTTGACGAATACGATGAACCGCTTGAAATTTCGCCGGATGAAGCCGCTCCTGTGAAGGAACGCAAAACACGCGCCCAGCGCCTTGCTGAAAAGGCTCAGACAGCTGCAAAACGTCGTGCTGTGGCTGCTGAACGCAAACTCATCAAGCAGATGAAGGCCGCTCGCCGCAAGGGAATCGCCCCGGAAGATTTCGTCGAACCAGGATACGAACCCACAATCGATCCGGAATTGCTGGAATAGACGAAAGAACGCCACTGTGTGGCTACAGACGAGAGACGAAAGAGGTGTCATTCTGAGCGAAGCGTAGCGGAGTCGAAGAATCCAGTAAAGTCTCGAATTGCTAATAACTATTGACTAAAGACTAGTGACCAATGACTAATTCATACTTCTTTATCGGTGTTGCGGGCGTGGGCATGAGTGCCATCGCGCAGTATTTGGTGGGCAAGGGCGTTGCTGTGAGCGGTAGCGACCGTCAGTTCGGCGAGTTCCTCAACGGAAAAGCCGAGAAGCCGCTTGTCATGAGCCAACTCGAAGATTGCGGAATCAAGTGCTTTGCGCAGGACGGTTCCGGCGTTGTCGAAGGTCTTACCGCAGTCGTGGTGAGCACTGCTATCGAAGATACGAACCCGGATTTGAAGCGTGCGAAGGAACTTGGCGTCACGGTGATGCACCGCAGCGAAATGCTCGCGAAGATTTCAAAGGAAGCGCGCACGATTGCGATTAGCGGGACAAGCGGAAAGTCAACGGTGACCGCGATGGTTTACCACATTCTGGAATACGCTGGACTCCAGCCGTCCGTGATGACGGGCGCTGGCCTCGTGAACTTGCAGGCTCAGGGCAAGATTGGTAATGCCGTGAGTGGCAAGGGGCAGTGGCTTGTTGCCGAAGTCGATGAAAGCGATGGAACGCTTGTTCGCTATGAACCGGAAATCGGCGTCATTCTGAACATTGATAAAGATCACAAGGAAATTGCGGAACTCGAACAAATTTTCTTGAAATTCAGTCAGAATGTTTTGAGTGCAGGTCATATCCTGATTGTGAACGATGCGCACCCGCTCGCAAAGAAGTTTAGCGCAGGTCGTGAATTTGACTTTGGCTATGAAAGCTATGTGAGCGTCCAAGGGATTGATTTCAAGGCGGTCGGAACGCACATCCAGTTCCGCGTTCGCCATGGCAATGAACTTGTGAAGTTCGAGATTCCGATGCCGGGCAAACATAATATGGAAAATGCTTTGGCCGCGACGGCTGCTGAGCTTCGCGCCGGTGTTTCGCTCCATACATGTGCTGATGCGCTTTCGTCTTTCCCGGGCGTGTTCCGCCGTCACCAAATTCTCGGAACGTTTAACGGCATTACGCTTGTCGATGACTTTGCTCACAATCCGGCGAAAATTGCCGCAAGCATCAAAAGCGCACAAGACTTTACCGAAGGCCGCGTGATTGCTTGGTTCCAGCCACATGGCTTTGGCCCGACGCGATTCTTGCGAAAGGACTTAGTTGAATTTATTGCAAAGACGCTTCGTCCGATGGACATGGATTTTGACCGCAAAAACGACGTGATGTTCTTCAGTGAAATCTATTACGCTGGCGGAACGGTCACGCGTGACATCAGCGCAGGCGACCTTGCGGATGACTTGATTCTCAAGGGTTGCGAAGCGATTTATATTGCCGACCGCAACGAGTGCGCGAAGAAAATGCTTGAGTACGCCGAACCCGGCGACACTATACTTTTGATGGGTGCAAGGGATCCTAGCTTGCAGGAATTCGCATTTTCCGTGAAGAAACTGCTAGAGGAACGTTAACTAGATTGTCGTTCCGGTTATTGTGTCGGATATTCGCTATGCAAAAAAAGACTATTCTAAAATCCGTTTTCTTCGATGGTGCAAAGTGCGACATCTTGATTGTCGGAAATCTCTTTGAAAAGGTCACGCGTCCGCTGGAACTGTCTGACTACGATGGCGCCGAAATTGTCGATTGTTCGCATTTCGCGATTATGCCTGCGTTTTATAACGGCCATACGCATGCGGCGATGTCGCTGTTGCGCGGCTTTGCTGACGATATGGAACTTGGCAAATGGCTCCGCGAATACATCTGGCCGACCGAAGCGAAATTGACTGATGCCGATATTCGTATCGGTAGCCGCTTGGCTGTTCTCGAAATGATCAAGTCGGGAACGGTCTTTTTTGCGGATATGTACTGGCATCGCGAACAAACTCAACGAGTCGTTGAAGAAATGGGAATACGTGCTGCAATTGGCGTTACGTTCGCGGAATCGCTGATGTCACCGGAAGCTTGGGCCAACAACATCGAATTCTTGAAGAATCATACGGGTGAATCAGAACGCGTGCAACTTGTAGTAATGCCACATGCAATTTATACGGTGGGCGACAAGAAAACTGCGGAACTCATTGAACTTGCTCATTCCGAACATTATAAGATTCACACGCATTTGTCCGAAACGATGACTGAAATCAAGGAATGCGAAGAAAAATACAACTGCACTCCGGTGGAGTTTTGGCAACGTTTGGGCGGGCTAGATGAAAACTTTTCAGCAGCGCACTGCACTCATTTCACACCGTCTGACCGCAAGATTTTTGCGGAATCGGGTGCAACTGCCATTTTGAATCCGTGCTCCAACATGAAACTGAACAGCGGTATTCCGCAGATTGCCGAAATGCTCAAAGATGGTCTAAAGCTTGGCCTTGGGACAGATGGTGATTCGTCGAACAACAATCTCGACATGCAAGAAGAAATGAAGACGATGGCGCTTTTGGCCAAGTATCTGGGAACAGCAGAAACTCTCCCTGCCGAAGATGCCCTCAAAATGGCGACGTGCAATGTCGCGCGGTTCTTCGGAATCAACGCAGGCCGCATTGCGGAAGGCTGTCTTGCCGACTGCTTGCTGATTGACTTGAACAACGAACGCATGGTGCCGTGCTACAACGTCTACAGCAACTGGGTCTATTCCGCAAATTCAAGCGCGATAGATTCCGTGATGTGCAACGGCAAGTTTGTGATGCGTGGCCGCCACGTCGATGGGGAAGAAGAAATTCTCCGCGGCGCATGTGAATGCGCTGCACGGCTAGCGAGGCGCTAATGAAACTGATTTGTTTTTTTTCGCCAATTTTATTTCTTGACTTTGCTTGAATCTTTGGTGGCGCTAGACTTTTCGCCTTCAAAGGTCTTTATAGCGGCGTCCTTGGCGGCAATGGCGGCGTCTTTTGCCTTTTCGGCAGTTTCTGTGACTTTGGTTGCTACACTATCCGCAGCATTTTTGGCGGCGCTTTTGAGCGAATCCGCGGTCTCTTCGGTAGAACCTTTTGCTTTGTCCGTAATCGTCTTTGTAAGTTCGCTTGCTTTTTCCTTGGCCATTTGACGGAGATCCACTTCGTCGGAGGAATATCCCATCGCTACTATGGCGGACTTGCAAATGCTGTAAGCGATGGCGTTGTTCCTTGTTTCCTTGAGGTTCCCTTCTACGGGGAGGAGATGCAAGATGAAGAGAAACGCAAAGCAAATAATGGACGCTTTGAGGAACCCAAAGAGCATCCCTAAAATGTGGTTTGTTTTTCCGACAATCGTATCCTTGATAGAATCTCCGACCACATGCCCTATAAACGAGAACAGTAAAAAGGGAATCAAGAAACCTATGCAGGTGCAAATGAGTCGAGCGGTAAAGTCACTGAACGTAAAGTTCTGTATAACGTAATCGCCAAAAATTTTTTGGGCAAAATAAGCGCCAAAAATTGCAAAAACCCATGCGCATAGTCTGAATACGCTGTTCAACAATCCTCGCCAATAACCGATAACCCCCAAAATGATGAGGCAGGCAAGGCATGCAATGTCTATCCAATTCATTGGACTAATCCTTCTAGACCACGTGCTAGATGGCTATAAAAACCACCGTAGCGACTAAAACTCCAAGTAAGAATCCTATTCCATACTTAAATGTAGTTTTTTGCGGCTTAGGGGATATGATAGAATCTGTCGGTTGGTCCTCGTTCACTGCATCGGCCCATTCGGCGATGTACGGGGTCATGTCTCGCGGATATTCGTGCATGAGGTCGGCCAGCTCGTTGGCGGCATCGCATGCCGAAGACGGACGCTTGCTTGCCCGTTTGTTCAGGAGTTTCAACACGAATTTGCGCAACGGCTTGGGGACATCGTCCGGGAATACTTCCAGCTTGAATTTCATCTTGAGGATGTTTTCGCGGGTTTCTTCGAAGTCCTTGCCGCGGAACAGGTTCTCGCCGATGAGCATTTCGCTCGCAATGATGCCTACGCTAAAGAGGTCGCTTGCGTAATTGACTTTTTCGCCCATGATTTGTTCCGGGCTCATGTAGGCAGCGGTGCCGATGATGCAACCGGTCTGCGTGAGTTCCTTGCCGATTTCGAGTGGCGTTTCGGTGTGGGCGATGCCGAAGTCGAGCAGTCGCAGACGCCCGTCCTTGTCAATCATCATGTTTGCGGGCTTGAGGTCGCGGTGCGTGACCCCGTTGCGGTGGGCGTGGCTCAGTGCGCTTAAAAGTTCGTAGAGGATAGTTTCGACGACCCAGATGGGCGGTCGCTTGTTTCTCAAGAGCAAATCCTTGAGGCTTGAACCTTGTATGTACTCCATCGACATTGTATAATTGCCGTCGCTGTCTTTCCAGAGGGCGTAAGGCTGGAGTATGTTCGGATGGTTCAAGTGGGCGAGGATGCTGCCTTCTTGCAGGAACCTTTTGATGTAGATGTCCTGCTGGTTCAAGTTCGCGTTCAGTCTCTTTGCGACGACGAGACGGTCCAGCGACGGGTCTCTGCAAAGCCACAGGCTACCCATGGCTCCGCTGTTCAATGCTTGTATCGGTTTATACCCGCCAATCTTTGACGGTAGTTGATCCTTGACTTTCTTTCTGGACTGTGTTGCCTTGAGCTCTTCCATGAGTTCCTATATAGAAAATGATTTATTTCTTGTCGCTCAGATAAATGCTTTGGTGCTTCGTTTTCGGGTCCTGATTGGGGTAGTCCAGAATGTAATGGAGCCCGCGGGATTCCTTGCGACGCAGTGCTGCGATAAGGATCATCTTGGAAACTTGGAGCGCGTTCAGGAATTCGAGGAAGTGCAAGTTTTCAGTTTCTTTGTTCTTGATGGCTGCATCGACATCTTTTTGGAGTTCGTCAATGACCTTGAGACCTTGGTTGAGGCCTGCAACCGTGCGTACGATGCCGCAGTGCGTCCACATCATGTCCTGGAGCTGTTTCTTGCGCTTGCGCCAGTAGGCGGCCTTCGTGAAACTTACCGTTTCTTTCTTGGGTTTGGGTGTGCTTAGTTTATCCTTGGTCAAGCCGTTCTTGTCGATGTCTTCGACGGCGCGGATGGCAAATACGACGCTTTCCAAAAGCGAGTTCGAGGCGAGGCGGTTTGCTCCATGCACACCCGTTGCAGCAACTTCGCCGCAGGCATAAAGTCCCTTGATTTCGGTGCGGGACCAGGTATCCACGAGGACGCCGCCGCACATGTAGTGGGCTGCCGGAACGACTGGAATCCATTCCTTGGTGATATCGATGCCGGCATCCATGCACTTGGAATAAATGTGCGGGAAGTGGCTCTTGATGTCTTTCGGGGTACGACCGGAAAGGTCGATGAACATGTGGTCCTTGCCAAGGCGCTGCATTTCGCTGTGGATAGCGCGAGCGACGATGTCACGCGGGGCGAGGGAGTGCAGCGGGTGCACTTGGTTCATGAATTCTTCGCCCTTGTCGTTCTTGAGGATGCCGCCGAAACCGCGTACCGCTTCGGAAATGAGGAACGGCTTCTTGAAGCTCGGTGCGTACAAACTTGTCGGGTGGAACTGCATGAACTCGATGTCTTGCAAAGCGGCGCCTGCGCGTGCGGCTATGGCCATGCCGTCACCGCAACTGTCGGGCGGGCAAACCGTGTATTGCCAAATGCGGCCTGCGCCACCGGTCGAAAGGATGGTCGCCTTGGCGTAGATGCTTTCGACTTCGCCTGTCTTCTGGTGGATGACCTTGGCGCCAACGCAACGCTTGTTCTTGCCTTCGCCTTCGCAAATCAAATCCTTGATATAGCAGTTTTCAAGGTAGTCGATTTTCTTTTGCTTGTGAAGCTCACAGAGGAGCGCACGCATAATCTCTTTGCCGGTGAGGTCCGCGGCGTGCAAAATGCGGTGGTGGCTGTGTCCGCCTTCGAGGTGGAGGTCGAATTGCGTCTTGTCTTCGGGCGACGGCGTGAACTGGACGCCCCACTTGACGAGCTGCTTGATGGTTGCAGGCCCGCTCTTGGTCAAGATGTTGACCGGTTCTTTTTTGCAAAGGCCTGCGCCTGCTTCGAGCGTGTCGGCGATGTGGAACTCGAATTTGTCTGTCTTTTCGGTCACGGTGGCGATGCCACCCTGTGCATAGTTCGATGAACCGTCCGGCTTAGCTCCTTTGGTTAATATGACTACGTGAAAGCCTTTTTCTGCTGCATGGAGGGCTGCACTTAATCCAGAAATGCCTGCGCCCAAAACCAAAATATCGTACATGAGATACTCCAAAGGAATTGATGTATTTTTTTATCCCATAAATAGAAAAAATAGGGCTTTTCGGCATTATATTTGGCTTTAATTGCGATAAAATAAAATGAAAACATTTTTTTTTGCTATTTTTCACGCGACAAAATTTTAATGGAGTTGTCCCTATGTTAACGTGGATTAATGAAAAAGCCAAGTGGGTAATTGTGATCTTTGCGGCAGGTATCGCCATCGGTCTTTTGGCGATGGACCGTGTTCCGAATCAAGGACATAGCTATCCTATTGGTATCGTCAATGACACCAAGATTTCTTATACTGACTTCGATTCTCGCGTGAAGATGATCGTGCAGAACCAGTATCAGAATCAGCACTTGGACGACGAACAGTATTCGCAGCTGCGCAGCCAGGTGTTTTCGAGTTTCGTCCGTCAGGCGCTTTTTGCCGAACAGTTTGAAAAGGCCGAACTGAGAGCCTCGGTTGCTGAACTCAAGAATGAGTTCAAGCGCAATTCCGATGCCGTCCGTGCCCGTTTGGTTCAAGAAGCCCAGGCTCGCCTCTATGCCATCCAGCAGCAGGCTACCTCTCAGGAAGACTTGATGCAGCGTTCTCAGGCTTACATCGCTTCTCTCCCGAAGTTCCTCACGGACACGACCTTCAACAAGGCCGATTATGACGCATGGATCGAAACGCAGGCGGCTTACCGCTGGAGCGCCATGCTCATGCTCGAAGACGAAATGAAGAACAACACCATTCCTGCTCGTCAGCTTCAGGCTTTGGTCAGCGCTTCCGTCCACCCGACTTCCCTTGAAGCCAAGTGGGCTGTCGAACGCCGCATGACGGATTACGAACTGCAGGTGGCGGTCGCCCCGAATTCTGCATTTGTTGTGGATAGCAATTCCGTGGATAGCGTGATGGCGTCCGGTTATTTCAAGGCTCACGCCCTCGACAGTTTCTTTGTGCAAAAGGACGTAGCTCAGTTCCAGTACGTTTCCATCCCGGTCGAAGCTACTGCTGGCGACGATGCTAGCATCCGCGAATATGCCATGACGCTTTACTACCAGCTGACGGATTCTTCTTCGACGACGACGTTCGAAGATATGGCTCGCGTTTCTTCCGAAGATCCGGGTAGCGCCGAAAAGGGTGGTGTCTTGAGTGATGACTTTGTCGGTCGTGGTACTTACGTCAAGCCGTTCGAAGATGCCGCTTTCGCTCTTGATTCCGGCAAGATTTCTGAACCGATTCGTTCTCAGTTCGGTTACCACATCATCAAGTCTTATGGTAACGTGAAGAATGACAAGGGCGAAGTTGAAAAGGTCAAGGTTGGCCATATTCTCCTCACGGTGACGGCTTCTTCTAATACGATTGACAGCCTCGAAAAGATTCTCTCGAATATCAAGAAGGATGTCGATGCCGGTTCTGATTTGGCCACTGAAGCTAAGGCCCGTGGCCTTGAAGTCAAGGTTTCCGAATGGGTTCCGCGTGATGGCAACATCGCTTCCCTCGGTTATATCAGAGGCTTGGCTGCCTTTGCATGGCCGAATGAAAACCTCCCGGACGAAGAAAGCGAAATTTCCAGCGTTCTCAAGAACAACAAGTGGGTCGCTATCGCCAAGAAGGTCGGTTCCTTCAAGGCCGGTGAACGCAGCCTCCCGCTGTTCTACAACGACATCAAGGAATCTCTTCTCAAGCAGAAGGCTGGCAAGGCTGCTGAAATCTACTTGAATTCTGTCGCAGCCCAGGTGAAGGCTTGGAATCCGACGGATTCCGCAGCAAAGACAGAAATCGAAAAGGTTGAACTCGAAACCAAGAATTCTTCTGTCGATGGCTTTGTTCCTGGCTTCGGCTACGGCAATCCTCAACTCGGAAAGGTCATGAGCAAGGCCAAGGTCGGCGAATGGACTGCTCCGGTTGTTGCCGAAAATGGCGCCGTGATGGTCAAGGTCGTTTCCAAGAAGACGCCGAAGGTTGAAGAAGTCGAAGAAGCCATCAAGCAGGATGTCGATAACGCTTACCGCTTTGGCATGATGACTGCATTCAACGACTTCGTCACGAATCTTGAAGCTTCTACGCCGGTCAAGAGCAACCTCGACCTCTACTATAGAGATTAGTGGGCAGAATGCGGCATTGCTGACCGTCAGCTAATAAATTCAATTATCAGTTGACGGAATACGCTTAAATTGCTATAATGTGCCGCGCTTGCCCCCATCGTCTAGTGGCCTAGGACTCGGGATTCTCATTCCCGCAACAGCGGTTCGAGTCCGCTTGGGGGTACTAAAAACGACCAACGAAAAGTTGGCCGTTTTTATTTTTATTTGTGTTGTCATCCCGGCCTTGTGCCTAATGCTATTCGTGCTTTTACAAGTTGGAGTATTTTTTGGGGAACTTGAATGTTCATATTTGGTGATAAAGATTTATTTTATTTAAATGATGCGATTGACAATTATTTCTCTATTGGTTGCTTTTTCTGTTTCGGGATCATTTGCGATTGTCAACCCGATGCCGGATCTTGTGGACTCGCGTGATAAGCAGAAGTACAAGACTGTGCAAATTGGCGAACAGCGCTGGATGGCAGAGAACTTGCGGTATAAGCTCAAGGGCTCTCACTGCTATAAAAAGAACGAGACGATTTGCAAAAAGTATGGTAGGCTTTATTCGTGGGCATCTTCAATGATGCTGGTCGATTTTTATAACAGTGCGATTGCAAAGGAAGCAGTGACGATGGTTCACGACATTTGTCCCAAGGGCTGGCGTGTGCCTACGAACAAGGACTGGAAAAAGCTCAATTACTATGTGACTAAGCTAGGGTATAGCGATGGTGCCGGGCTTAGCCTCAAGTCAAAAGAGGGCTGGGATCGCGAACTCAGACTGCCTGCGGGTTCCGACGAGTTCGGATTCAATGCGCTGCCGGCTGGCGAAATGAACTATGGCGGCGAATTCATGGACTTGGGGGCGTCAACGCAGTTCTGGGCAGCGAACGAGTACGATGCCTATGGGGCTTATTTTTGGCGAATCACGTATGATTCTAGGCTGTTCGAAAAGGTTTATGACGCGAAAGACAATTCCTTCTCTGTGCGTTGCGTTGAAGATAAGTATTACAAGCCGATTGAACCTCCGCCACCGCCAACCGTCGTAAAAACTGAAACTGTCAAGGTGCAAAACAAGGAAATCCTCACGATTCATGTGGGGGATCAGGTTTGGATGGCTAAGAATCTTGATGTGGATGTGCCGGGAAGTTCCTGTTACGAAAAGAAACCTGAAAATTGCAAGAAATACGGACGGCTTTACACGTGGAGCGCTGCGATGAAACTGCCCGAGGAGTATGCCGGAAAGTCGGCTCGTGATTCGGTGAAGCGGACTCATCGAGGTCTTTGCCCTAACGGTTGGCATGTACCAAGCATCTACGATTTCGAAAGGCTGAACGCGTACATTAAAGATATTGACGAGGCTGTGGGCGTAGGCACGAACTTGAAGGCTCGCGATGTATGGCCGGAATCGGATAACTCGCTCCCGGGCGAAAACGGGTTCGGGTTTAACGTGATTCCGTCTGGATTTATGCCTGCATCGGACGTGTTTGCAGGGATGGATTCCTTGACCGGGTTTTGGAGCACTGCAGAAAAAGATTCAGCTTCGGCGTTTTTCTGGTCAATCCATTATGACAGCGATGATTTGGCACGTGACAGTACGAACAAGGCTGCTGCTTTCCCCGTGCGTTGCCTCATGGACCCTCCCGGAGTTGACGAAATATACGATAGCACTGCTCTGTATGATTCTCGCGATGAAAACCGCTACAAGACGGTGGAAATCGGGGGCAAGAGATGGATGGCTGAAAACTTGCGTTTTGCCGCACCGGGAAGTTTCTGCTACGAGGATAAGGATATCCGCTGCCGCAGTTATGGAAGACTTTATCCGTGGCCTGTGGCGATGCGCTTGCCGGCGGATTTCATTACGAATCCCGTAGAAGGGATGATTGCCGTCGAACATCAAGGAGTTTGCCCTGCGGGCTGGCATGTGCCTTCGCAAAAGGAATGGGACGACATGATGCAAGCTGTGGCGCAGATGCAAAAAGGAAGCGTGGCTGCCGCACTCAAGACGCGAGAAGGCTGGGTTCGTGGAGGTGCTCTTATTACCGAAAGCTCGGGGTTCAAAGCGATTCCTGCGGGTGTGCGTCACAATGACGGCGAATTTATGGAACTTGGGACTAGTGCGTATTTTTGGGAAGCCTCTGGCGGCGGCGAAACGGGGGCCGCCTACTGGAATCTTATCAATGGTAAGGACGAAGTGATGCGAGCGGAGGATTTTGAGAATATGGCTCTTTCGTTACGTTGTGTGATGAACGCGGCAAAGTAACATAACGAAAGGTTTCGAAAGTCCTTGCAAAAAAAGCCTCGCATAGCGAGGCTTTTTCTGCGTATTCATGTTTCTCGCAGTATGCGAGTTGAACAGAATTACTTGAACGTGGTCGTCAGGCGGAATGCAAGCCCGAGGTCGCTGATTTCGTTTCCGCTGTAGAGGCTGAACTGAAGCTTGGACTTGCCGACTTTCTTTGCCCATGCAAAAACCCATGCCCAGTCATCCATTTTATCTTTGGAAATGTGGACTTTTTGACGGTCACCGATGCGTTCCCATTCAATATAAAGGCTGCTCATAAGCGTGTTCAAGAGGCCTTCCTTCGGTGTGAATTCAAGACCGAAGTAGAACGGATTATATGTTTTATCTTGAATCAAGTAGTTGCTTTCGGGTGCTACGTAGTTCCTGGGTTTCTTATCCATTTTTATGCCATCATCTTGTGTGTGGATGTTGGCGAATTCACCGTAAACGCGAAGAGCCGGTGAAAAACTGTAGCTGATGTAAGTCGCAATGTGATGGGTGAGGGCTGCTGTATTTTGTATGCGGTCGATAGCATTGACTCGGTAGGCGAGCTTCAATTCGAGCGGAATGTCAAGGCTGTTAAATTTGAGGTCTTCTTCGATGCGGATGTAGCCGGTATTTGCCTTGGTGTCCCTGGTGGCAAGCATCGCGTTGAACTGGGAAATGCCTGTTTGCCAGCCAAATTCGATAGCGTCATGGGAGTAGTCGCGCATCCAAAGGCCGCGTGCTGTAAGCGCCTTGTCGATGTATGTACCGAAGTGGGTGGACTGGGACCAGTCCGTTTTCCAGTGACCGATTTTGAGATTCAGTTTGTAGTTCTCGAAATTCCACTTGTAGTTTGCCCAGTAGAGGTCTGCGAGAATCTTGTTGCCGACCTGCGGGGCAAAAATGCGCAACATGATAAGTCCGTCGAGTTTTTCGCTTTTGTACTGGCCGCCCACGTTGGCTCGGACCCAGAGCGAGCTGAAGTTGCTGCTGTCATCGGCAACCATCTTGGTGGCCTGCGTCTGCACGTTGCCTTTGAGGCTGAATTCTCCGTCTGCTGCGAAGGCGGCAGTTGCCAAGCCGGCAACCAGTAATGCGCTTGTAATTTTTTTGAAGTTCATAAGACACTCCGTTGAGATCGTTTGCGCGCAAATTTAGAAAAATCACAAAATATTTAAAGATAATTTTGAAACACCTCTGTTCATTTTTTATTTTTGGGGTACAATAAATAATATCACGATTGGAGTGAAAGAATGAGATTGGTTTCCCGTATTGCGCTGTCGGCATTGGTCGCATCGTCTTTTGCCATGGCCGGCAGTTTGGCGCCGAACAAGACGCATGCCGTGCTGAATGTGACTTACACGAACAACGACGATGTCCCGCATGTGAAAAAGAAGCTCACGTTTGTGGGGCAGAACAAGGGTAAAAAGGTGGTCATCACGACGGATATGTACGGCGAAGCGAGCTTCCATATTCCGCGTGAAGATACTTATACGATTCTCTGCGAAAGCTTGACTGGACCGTTTGAATGCGGCGAAACTCCGTATGTATCGCGTACGGCGAGCACGGGTGGCATCACGGTTGTCTTTGACGATACGCGTTCTGAACTCACGGGTGTCACGTTCAAGGCGGGGAGTGCCGAACTTGTTCCGAATTCATTGAAAACTTTGAACGCCGCTATTGCGGGGCTCAAGCGCAACCCGAAGGCGAAGGTCGAAGTGGAAGGCCACACGAGCAGTGAAGGTGGTGCTGAGCTGAACCAGCAGCTTTCAGAAGACCGTGCGAACAGTGTCCGCGATTACATGATTGAGAATGGAATCGAGGCCGAACGTGTGACTGCTGTGGGGTATGGACCGAGCCGCCCCAAGGGGGACAATTCGACGGAAATGGGGCGCCGCGCCAACCGCCGCATCGAAATCCGCGTGCTGAACGCCGACGAAGTGAACTTCTAAAAAAATGAAAAAAGCCGCAAATCGCGGCTTTCTTTTATGTCATTCCCGCCTCCGAGCGGGAATCTCCTTATTATCCTTTAAACCGCGCGAATCCCGTCTTCTTCGATGACGATTTTTTCTTCGCGGAAGAGCGCTCCGATAATCTTCTTGAACGTCTTCTTGGACATGCCGAACTCGCGACGGATTGTTTCCGGGTCGGTGTGGTCGCCGTAGGGGAGGAATCCGCCCGCTTCTTCGAGCTTCTGCATGATTGTATTAGGGCTTTCGCTTTTCATCATGCCCTTGTAGCCGACCGGAGTCAAGTTGAGCGTAATCTTTCCGTCGCTCGTGAAACGCTGGATGAATCCTGGCATCGTGTCGCCGATGTAGATGCGTTCCATGCCGGGAGTCACCATGAGGCGTCCCGTGTAGCGGTAATCGACGAGGCAATCGACGTAATCGGGCGTGACTTCGTAAGCGGCGAGTTCCACGCGCTGGCCGATGTGCAAGTCGTTCGTGTCCGGATCGATGAAACTCTTGATTTTTTCAGTCGCGACAATGCGTCCGCTCATCTCGTCTTCGAGAACGAATACGACGCAGCGGTCGCCTTTCTGCAATTCGCCAAGCTGTTGCTTGAAGGGGAGGAACAAGTCCTTGTTGAGGCCCCAGTCCAAAAATGCGCCCACGCGGTTCACTTCTTTGACCGTGAGCACCGCAAATTCGCCCACCTGCGCGAGCGGCTTGTCAAGTGTTGCAATCGGGCGGTCTTCGGAGTCCGTATAGACGAACACGTCGATGATTTCGCCTTCGACGAGCGTGAATTTGTTGCGATTGCCGGGGAGGAGCACGCTTCCACCGGTTTCAAGTTCCAGGTAGTAACCTTGCGGTGTGATGGATTCCACGCGAGCGCGGTTGATTCTTCCAAGTTCCATAATTTGCCTTTCCGTTCAAGTTTTCCGCGAACAATCGCGGTTCATTAATGTCATGCCCGCCTCCGAGCTCTTTGATCACTTAGTGCTTTAGCACTTACGTGAGCATGATCCGCGAATGGGGAGGGCATCTCCTTTAAATATACTTTTTCTCTGGATTTGTCATCCTGACACCGTAGGTGGAAGGATCCAGTGATTTTTACAAATATACCTTTTTGCGCTAGTTGTCGCAAGGGCTCTCGTAGTTCGAAAGCTTTGCTTTACTCCGTCGGCAGTTCCTTGCAATGCCGTATAAACCGGAGTGTTTCTTTTTCACCGTCTTTCGCGAGTTTTTGAAGCAAGAACAACAACTTCTTGTAAGTCGTTTCAGTCATTTTCTCGTGCGCAGTGCTCTTGGTCAAGTACAGGAGCGGAGATTCTTGCGTATAAGTTTCCTTATTGTATGTCTTGGAGGCAGCAACGCGGTCGCAGAACATCTCCTTGATGTAACGGTCGGGCATGTCCATCGGCACGATTTTCTTTGTCTTCATATCGTAATCGTACCAGAATTCAAAGTGGTGCTTGTTGCGGCCCTTGTGGTGCATCCATGCGAGGCTCATGCCCGTGTCGCGGCGCTCGCCGTTGTTTGGCGATTCCTTGCCCGTGTAATATTTGGCGCCCGGGATAAATTCGCTGGGACTGTACTTCGACAAATCGTGGAACAGCCCCTGCAACCCGATACCGGCCTTAAAGCAAAGTCTGACGACCTCGTTTCGATGCTTTGTAATCGTGATAAAATGCCGGATCGGATGGAACATGGTGGATGGCTCGCGCTAAAGCGCTTGGGCACGCTTCGCTTTGAGTGATGAAGTTGGCACTACGTGCCTTTGGGCTCAACCTCACAACCTCATACCCCAAAGGGTGAAGCCCGTGCTCATACCTTAATTTACTTCTTCTTCGTCTTCTTGGTTTCGAGCCATTCGTCGAAGGTGATGCTGCGGTCAACAACACCGTTCGGCGTGAGTTCCAAGACGCGGTTCGCAATCGTTTGAACAAATTCATGGTCCTGCGAGCAGAAGATGACCGGTCCCGGGAAAGCCTTGAGGCCGTTGTTTAAAGCGGTGATGGCTTCCAAGTCGAGGTGGGCCGTCGGTTCGTCGAGCAACAAGCAGTTTGCGTTCGAGAGCATCATCTTCGAAAGCATGCAACGCACCTTTTCGCCACCGGAAAGAACGTTCGCTGATTTCAGCGCTTCTTCGCCGGTAAAGAGCATACGGCCGAGGAACCCGCGGATGAATGTTTCGTCCTGTTCCTTGCTGTACTGGCGTAGCCAATCCACGAGGGAGAGGTCCGTCTTGAAGTAGGCGTCGTTATTCTTCGGGAAGTAGTTGTAGCTGATGGTGTTGCCCCACTTGAGCACGCCTTCCGGAGACTTAATTTCTTCGGCAATGAGCTGGAAGAACGCTGTCTTGAGCGTGTCGAATTCGCCGACGAGCGCAACTTTGTCCTGGTTGCCGAGCGAGAACGTCAAGTCTTTGCAGACAATGCCGTCGCCGCCGTCGATGGTGGCGTTCTTGACTTCGAGTACAATCTTGCCCGGTTCGCGGTCCATTTTGAAGTTCACCCACGGGAACTTGCGGCTCGATGCCGGCATTTCTTCGACGGTCATCTTGTCCAAAAGTTTTTTGCGGCTTGTGGCCTGTTTGGCCTTGGCGGCGTTAGAGGCGAAGCGGCGGATGAACGCCTTCAATTCTTCAATCTTTTCTTCGGCGCGGCGGTTCTGGTCCTTGCGCTGCTTCTGGGCGAGCTGGCTTGCTGCGTACCAGAATTCGTAGTTGCCGCCGTAAATGTTGATCTTGCCGTAGTCGATATCGCAGGTGTGCGTGCAGACGGCATTCAAGAAGTGACGGTCATGGCTCACCACGATCACGATGTTTTCGAAGCGTTCGAGATAGTCTTCGAGCCAGCCGACAGTTTCCAAATCAAGGTGGTTCGTCGGTTCGTCCAAGAGCAAAATGTCCGGGTTGCCAAACAGAGCCTGGGCGAGGAGCACGCGGATTTTCTGGCCACCATCGAGTTCGGACATCAAGTTGTAGTGGAATTCTTCGGGAATGCCAAGTCCCTTGAGGAGCACTGCTGCGTTGGAGTCGGCTTCGTAACCGCCGATTTCGCCAAAGCGAGTCTCGATTTCCATGGCCTGCATGCCCTGTTCTTCGGTCATTTCAGGGAGCGCGTATAGTTCATCACGCTTCTTGCCAAGTTCGTAAAGTTCCGGGAAACCCATCATCACGGTTTCGAGGACAGTGTTGTTTTCGTAGGCAAAGTGGTCCTGCTTCAAGACCGCGATACGTTCGCCCGGGTCCTTCGTGACTTCACCCGTGTTCGGTTCGAGTTCGCCCGAAAGAATCTTGAGGAATGTGGACTTGCCGGCACCGTTTGCGCCGATGACACCGTAGCAGTTGCCTCTCTTGAAGGAAAGGTTCACTTCCTTGAAGAGGACGCGGCTACCATACTGGAGACTGACATTGGATACATTAAGCATGGCGCCAAAGATAGTAAATTATGGGGTGGGTTTGTAGGGGCTTGCTTGCGGAATCGTTTGAAATGAGGTTGTCATGCCCGACTTGATCGGGCATCACCTTTTTTAAAATGTTATAATTTCAGTTAGAAAAAAAATTTTAGGAATATGGGGTATTTATGTTATTAAAAAAATCTGCAAGATTTGCCGCCGCCGCTCTAGTGCTAGCCTTGTTTGGCTGTTCCGATGACGATGGCGTGAGTGCGAATAATCACATCGTGTTGACGAGTTCTTCTTCTGTGCACGCTCCGGGGAGATATTTGTCTTCTTCGGCTGCGAAACCGTCTTCATCCGCGACTTCTTCCTCCGCGAAAGTTGCAAGTTCCTCTTCGGCGAAGTCTCCTGCAAGTTCGTCTGCGGCGGTTCTTGCCTCCTCCTCTTCGGCGAAAATCGCGAGCAGTTCTTCTGCAAAAACGGCAAACAGTTCTTCCGCTAAGATTGCGAGTTCTTCTGCGACCGCTCCGAAATCCTCTGCTGCAGTTCTGCCGCAATCTTCCTCTGACGTTGTGGCAAGTTCCGCGACAGTTCCGCCATCCTCGTCTTCTGCAAAAATCGCAAGCAGTTCCGCCACGAAACCCGTGAGTTCGTCCGCGAAGGTCGTGGTGAGTTCCTCCGCAACGGCGCCCGCATCGTCCGCTGCGGCGTCTGGCTTTTTCAGCGACAACTGGCGCCAAGCCTGCCTCGATAAAATCAACGAATACCGCGCAACCGAAAACCTTGGACCATTGACGCTTGCACCTGAAGAAAAACAGACCTGCACCGACAAGGAAGCCGCCGATGACCTCGCGGAAAATAAGGCTCATGGCCACTTTGGCAACTGTGGGGAATTCGCGCAGAACAGCGGCCCGAACTTCAATACCTCATGGCGCAAAACAGCAATCGAAGTCTCTGATTCTTACCTCAAAATGATGTGGGAAGACGAAAAAGCGCTTGTGACGAGTGGCGAACGCGACCCGAAAAAAGACGAAGACTACCCCTACATCGGCCATTACCTCAACATGAAGGGCAACTACAAAACCGTCGCCTGCGGCATCGCCCTCTCGGACGATGGCAAGAAGGGATGGTTCAACGTGAATTTCTTCTAGGATGCTAAAAGTTCGTCCTTCTAGCGATGGTCTTGAGCCTTGTCGTTAGACGCCAATATTTCTATCTTGCGGCCCGTGAAGCGGATTCATAGGACTATTGCGAAACTTCTTGTGGTGAACGGTTACCTGCCAAAGCTTGGGCTTGCTGCGGTAATCGGTTTCGTGACGGGGCTTGTCGCTGTCGCGTTCCACTGGGGCCTCGTGCATGCTGCGGATTGGGTCCGTTTGCCGTGGACGCTTGGTCTTTTGCCGTGGTGGGCTTTTGCAGCGGTTCCCGCGATTGGCGGTCTTGCTGTAGGCTTTTTCATTTACAAGATTGCCCGAGCTCCCGAAACGGCGGGGCAGGGCACCGACAGGATGATTTATTCATTCCACCACCAGGGCGGTAACGTGCGTGCCCGTGTGGCTCCGGTGAAGTTCTTTGCGAGTATCGTGACGCTTTCGACGGGCGGCTCCGCAGGGTACGAAGGCCCGATTTCGCAGATTGGTTCCGGCATAGCCTCAACGATTTGCAAGTTTTTCAAGATGCCGCGGATGATGCGCGGTCAGTTCTTGCTGGCGGGTACGGCGGCTGGGCTTGGCGCAATTTTCAAGGCTCCGCTGGCGGGGGCGCTCACGTCTGTCGAAATGCTTTACCGCGAGGATTTCGAGTCGAATGCTTTTGCGACGTCCGTGGTTTCGTCGGTAGTCTCGTTTGCTGTTTATGTGGCTTTTGTGGGAACTGCGCCTTTGATTAGCGGAGTGCCTGCGTTTCCGTTTACGGGCGGCGTGGAACTTTTCGCCTGCGCGTTGCTTGGAATTCTCTGTTTCCCGTTTTCGTATTTGTACGTGCGCTGTTATTATGCGTCGGAACGCCGCTTTCATAAGTGGTCGATTCCCGCTTGGCTCAAACCCGCGATTGGCGGCGCGTTCGTTTCGCTTTTGATTCTTGCGTATCCGGAAGTTTCTGGCGGTGGTTTTGGCTTTATCGATGATTTGATGGCTGGTCTTGTGCCGCATACTGCGTGGGGCGTGTTGCTTTTGCTCGGGGTCGTGCTTGCAAAGATTGTGGCAACCGCATTGACGGTGGGTTCGGGCGGTTCAGGCGGTGTTTTTGGACCGTCGCTGTTTATTGGTGGCGTTGTGGGTGCGATGTTTGCGGGAATCTGCGAACTTGCATTCCCGGGCGTTATCCGCATGCCGGAAATGTTCATTCTTGTCGGTATGGCTGCGTTTTTTGCCGGTGCTGCAAAGGCTCCGTTTGCTGGCGTCGTGATGGTCTGCGAAATGACAGGGAGCTACAGCTTGCTGCCGGGACTATTGATTGCCTCTGTCATGCATGTGGCGTTTTCCCGCAATTGGTCAATTTACAAGAGCCAGGTTCTCAACAAGTTTGCGTCTCCGGCGCATCGTCGCGACATGGACCGCGAACTTATCCAAGCCTACGACAAAATCGCGAAAGAGTAAGAGCTTTCTTTGTTTTTTGTACGAGAAAAACGTATATTATTTTCATGCGAGTTTGTCTTGTATTTTTGCTTATTATATTGTTGAACGGGGTGAGCTTTGGGGCTTCTCGCCTCAATGAGGCTTTAGAAGCTCGACGGACTCTTATAGAAAATCTTGCGGATTCTACAAAAGTCAATCTTGCGAACATGCGAGATTCCTTATTGAATTCTCTTCAAAATAATAATTATAATGAAGCTTTGCGTTATGTTGAAATATTAAAAGATTCAACATACGAAGATTACGCCTTGGACAAGTACGAACTTTTGCAGATTTATCTTTTGATGGATCAATTTGATTCGGCTATTGTTACGTTTGTTCGTGATTATGATAATCATTTGCGTTCTTATGCACAAGGAGCATATGCTCATCAATATCAATGGTATTCTGCATTTGACGACAAGCTAATCGAATTTCTTGATGCAAAGATGAATTTGACAAATCGGGACGTTCTTCAGGAACAGTTGAATCGCATTTCGAATTCGGATATAAGCCAAGAATTCAAGGATTTGGCTGAATTGATGAAAATGGAGTTTTCGCGTAATGTTATCAAAAATAAGTCTGTCGCTTGTTTTGCGGAAGAGGTAAAAAATGGAAGAATGTCTGACTTATGTGCTCAAAGAGATGAAATTTATCAAATGCGTTATGGCGTTTGGAAGGATGATTTCGTTGATAAGGATTCTGTTTATTACGATTCGTTGTTTTCCATGTTTGCTAGTTTCCAAAATAATTATCCCGATTCGGAGTTTAGAAGTTGGGCTATAAAGCACAGACATTTGGCAA
>Ga0129307_1001352_pt1 | contig 26604 bp, 23 predicted proteins | sample P1105metagenome_FD_94437 | JGI IMG/M metagenome (GOLD analysis project Ga0129307, IMG submission 94437) | Capybara group fecal microbial communities from Wisconsin, USA - P1105 metagenome | ecosystem: Host-associated > Mammals > Digestive system > Large intestine > Fecal | place: USA: Wisconsin...
AAGAATCGCGGCGTATATTCAAAATCAGCTGAAGGAAGACCAGTACGGAGACCAGTTGACAATGTTGGGTAAACTTTAGCCCGTTTACGGGCAGCCGGTAAGGAAAATTCGCAGGTGGCAGATCGTGTTACGCGACGTGACGCGTGGCTAGTATCCTAGGGCAGGGCCCGCATATGAAGAACCACCGGCTACGCCGGTGGGTTCCTTTTTTGGGGAGGATTAAAATTTTGAATTCTTGGGGTAGGAAATGTGCCCGATGGGCCTTGGGAGGTCATGCGGCAAGACTCCTGGTTTGGGTTTGTCTAAGATGCCGTTCCCTTTGGGTTCCTTATTTTTCTTTTGCAAGAGCCCTCTATTTAACGGAGCTTCTTTGTTTTCGTTCTTGTTGTTATTCGGCTTTTGCTGGAGCAAATCTTCTTGAACATCCTTGATTTCAGCTTTGACGTTCGCCTTGATGTCCGAGAGGATTTGTTGCCTTGCTTGTTTGCGTTCTTCGCGTAAACGTAGCCAATTCTCTTTTTCGCTTTCTCCGAGGTCAGGGGCGCTTTGCGTGATTTCTGCTTTCTCGGCGGGGGTTGCGATCTCGGATTCCGGCTGTGCTTGCGGAACCGTCGCCAATGCCGCGATGGTCAGAAATACGATTTTGATTGTGCTTGCGTTTTTCATGGCTCTAACCTTGAAAAGACCCGAAAAAGAGAGGCGACAGGTTTTGTTCCCGTCGCCTAGTTGATTGGAATTAACGTTCCTTATTCAGCTTTTGCAGCGGTCTTTTCATCTTTGAGATTTTTCTTTTCGGCCTTCTGTGCGTCGAGTTCCGCCTTCTTGGCTTCTGCTTCAGCTTTTTTTGCTTCGCGTTCGGCCTTCAAAGCTTCTTCACGTTCTGCACGCTGTGCGTCGAGTTCAGCTTTCTTTGCTTCCATTTCGGCCTTTTTCGCTTCGCGTTCGGCCTTCAAAGCTTCTTCACGTTCTGCACGCTGAGCATCGAGTTCGGCCTTCTTGGCTTCCATTTCGGCCTTTTTCGCTTCGCGTTCGGCCTTCAAAGCTTCTTCGCGTTCTGCACGCTGTGCATCGAGTTCAGCCTTCTTGGCATCCATTTCGGCCTTGCGTGCTTCGCGTTCGGCCTTCATGGCTGCTTCACGTTCAGCTTTCTGGGCTTCGAGTTCAGCCTTCTTGGCTTCGCGTTCCGCTTTCATGGCTTCCATTTCGGCCTTGCGTGCTTCGCGTTCGGCTTTCATGGCTGCTTCGCGTTCTGCACGCTGAGCTTCGAGTTCGGCCTTCTTGGCTTCCATTTCGGCCTTTTTCGCTTCGCGTTCGGCTTTTTTGGCTTCTTCACGTTCAGCCTTCTTTGCTTCAAGTTCGGCCTTCTTGGCTTCCATTTCAGCCTTTTTCGCTTCGCGTTCGGCCTTCAAAGCTTCTTCACGTTCAGCCTTCTTTGCTTCAAGTTCGGCTTTCTTGGCTTCCATTTCAGCCTTTTTGGCTTCGTGTTCTGCTTTCTTGGCTTCTTCGCGTTCTGCACGCTTTGCTTCTTCTTCAGCCTTCTTGGCTTCGTGTTCAGCCTTCTTTGCTTCCATTTCGGCCTTGTGGGCTTCGCGTTCGGCTTGTAGTTCTTCTTCGGACTTCGGTGTCGGCGGGAGAACGTCCGGCTTTGGCGGTTTAGGAGCTTCTACCTTGAGTTCGTCCTTGTCGAGCTTGAATTTGTCCAAAAGCCCCTTGCGAGCTTCTTTGCGTTCTTCGCGCATTTTCTTGAAGTCGCTCTTTTCGGAGTTTGCGACTTCGGTTTTCACTTCGGTGGAAATTTCGGTGGAAATTTCGCTCTTGACGCTCTTCATGTCAGATGCATCGCTCTTGGCGGATGCCGTGGCAAAAAAAGCAAGTGTAGAAAGGGTGAGGATTGCAATGAATTTGGATTTCATGATTTGCCTTTTGAATAGGGTTTAAATTTCTTCTTTGCCCGATATACAGCAATATTCGTGCCAAATTTTGTAAAATTGCCGTTTTTGATTAAATTTCGCAAGTTTTGTCAAAAAAATCCAAATTACAGTTCTAAAAAACGCAAAAAAAACGAGGTGATTTACCTCGCTGGGGAGTTAAGTTCCGATTTTTTAGTAGGTATAGACTAGCAGGGTATTAGTTGGGGCTGTTTCACATTGTTTATTTTGTCAACAACCGTTTGCAAAGAATTATAACAAACTTGCAAACCATAGGCGACATTTGCTTTTTTTACGAATAAATGCTGAATTTATGAAGAGAAAATAGCTCTTAATCCCTAACCCCTAAAACTTAATTTTCCCATTTGCTTTTCCAAAAAAAATATATATCTTTAAATCACAGTTTATTATATCGTTCTTTTGATCCTTTTGTTTTATCCCGGGCAGGGGCCGCTCACTTTGATGGCGTGTTGTCACGCACTTTTGCACAAGATTGTGCTCAAAAAGCGGGAATGCGATTTTAGGGGGCTTTGTGCTTCGTTTAAGGATCAAGGGTGTTTTCCTTGTAATTTTTCTGCTGACGGTTTTGCCGTCGTATGCTTCTAATCGTTCAGTATCCCGTTCTGCGGTCAAGTCATCGGCTTCTGCGGCAGGGGCGGTGACGCTTGATTTTGTTGATGTTCCGCTGGCGGAGGTGGTGCGAACGCTCTCGCGGGCTTATGGAATTTCGATTTTGGCCGATGAAGCGGGCGATGTTCGTGTGACGTTCCATCTGGAAGGTTTGAGTCTTTTTGAAGGGCTTACGGCGTTGTGCGAAGCTAATGGACTTGCTGTGGTGCAGGAAGGGCGCGTTTATCGCATTCGTCGGGCGAGAGTGCAGGGCGGTTATATTGCGATGGACGATTCTGGAGTCGTTGTTTCGGTCAAGAATATGAATGTGCGTGAATTTGTCCGGGAATTCGGTTTGAATACGGGAGTGAATGTGATTGCAGATTACGATGTCGAGGGATCGGTATCTGGAAATTTGAGTCATTTGGTTCCAGAAAAAGCTTTTCGCGTGTTGATGGAATCAAACGGGTTCAAGGTGCGTGTTGAGCGTGGCTGTATGCGGGTTTCGCGGTCGAGAACAGGGCTGTCTGGGCAAAACTCGGGCGGTACTGGGGGCTCGAAAGGTGGTGTGTCGGGATCGGAATTTTTGGTGGAGCGGACAGGCGACCTTTATTCGGTGGATTTGCAGTCGGTTCCGCTGAAAATTGCTCTCAAGGCGATTGCGGACGAGGCTGGCCTTAATTTGGCTGTGTATGGAGATTTGAATGAAACGGTCCAAATATCGTTCAGGGATGTGCTGCTACTGGAACTTTTAACGTCAATTTTTCGAGGGAGCGCATTCACGTTTCGGTTGGATTCGGCTTCGCTTTGGGTGGCGGAGAAGGGGGCAACAAAGGCTCTTGGCGATTTGCGAGTTTATCCGTTAAAACATGTTTCGCCAGAGAATGCCTCGGCTCAGCTTTCGAAGTTTATGAAGGGGGAGGAAATTAATGTTTCGGAGTATCGGGAACAGAATGCTCTTGTGCTGGGAGCTTCGCCGCAAATGCTTGAACGTGCGGTGGAATTTTTGAAGATGATTGATTTGCCCCAAATGCAAGTGACGCTTGCTTGTGTGATAGTGGAATTGCGGAAAGGTCGTGGATTCGCGTTGGGTGTGCGGAGCGGAACGACGCGGAATGTGGGCGAGGGCGATGTGCAGGCTCGCGGCTTTTTTGATTTCTTGGGGAAGGATGTTTCGAAATCGGGTGCGTTCGGGAAAATTGGAATCTTGCCGGACCGCTTTGAACTGGAGCTTTCGTCGATGGAAGAAAATAACGAGGCGAAAGTGCTTGCGCGTCCGCGTGTGACGACGCTGAATGGCAATAAGGCGGAGCTAAATGTAACGAATACGGTCTATTATCTTGTCAGTCAAGTTTCGTCGGATGGCTATCCGATTACGGATTATCGCTCGTTCAATGACGGCATTTCGCTGGAGCTTACGCCCACGATGACGCAAGACGGTTTGATTACGCTTGCTGTCGCCCCGGAAATCAAGACGGCAGGCCGTAGCACGGGAGACGGGCCGCGAGACATTAGTTCCCGCAATATGAAAACGACGGTTGTGCTGCGTGATGGCGAGACGCTTTGTTTGGGAGGCCTCATTCGTAAAAATAAGACGGAAGTGCGGTCGGCGGTGCCGTTTTTCGGGAGCATTCCCGTGCTGGGGCGGTTGTTTAGCTATACGTCGGAAGAAGAAGACGAAACGGAGCTTGCGATATTCATAACGCCGACAGTGGAAGTTAGACGAGAGGCGGAGAAGTGAGCTGTGAGCCATGAGGTGTGAGGTCGCTCGCAAGCTTGCTTTGAGTAAAATATTTGGCGCTATTGGCGCGATTATTCCATGCTCAAAGGTTGCGTAAGCAACCGACCTCAAAGCCCCTAACCACTGTATTAGACGAAAGAACGCCCGCTCGGCGGGCTATAGACGAAAGAGGAATAATGGCGGCAAAGCCGCATAATGTCAAATGTACTGGATCCATTCGACTACGCCCTTATGGGCTTCGCTCAGGATGACACATAAATTTTTTACTACCCACTTTTTACTACCCACTAATAACTATTGACCAATGACCCTTTTAAAAACACATGTTGCAGCGATTGCTGCTCGGATGATGACGTGGGAGGTGACGACTGCGTTTGATGGAACTTTGACGGAAACGGAACTGCGGAAGCGGTTTGACGATGATTTTTGCGGCGCCTTTAAAGAGGGCTGTGATGAACGGGATTCTTTTAATCAAGTCTTTTTTTGGCCGTTGATTTCGTTCAACGCGACGGATGGGCGTAAACACCGTTATCTTGTTGCTACTGCGGATGAAACGCTTGCGGGCTATCGGAAAAAGTTTGACCGTTGCTTGCCGAGGCAAGTCGCATTGTATGCGATGGCGGATCAGGTGTTGCGGGGTGAAAATACTGAAAAAAATGTACCAGAAGACGGTGATTTGCTGTTTGTCGCACTTTGGAATAATGTCTTGTATGTACTTGTATTCGTGAAGGGACGATTATGCCATTGGTCGGAGGATTTCGGTTATGGAGAATCTATTGACGAACGATGCCGGCTTCGAGTGGAACGCTTTAAATCGTTCTTGAAATCGGATGATTTGTTTGCAAATTCGGGGGCGTCGAGTTCCGCTTTTCCGGTTGCATTTAGTGAAGTTTATGTATGCTGCGATTGCTTGGCGAATATGGATGAACTTTTTCGGGATGGTGTGCGGGATCCATTTTGGCGACATTTGGATTTAGATGCATGTGAATCTATGAAACCTTGCGAAAAACGGCGATGGACGTTGTGCTTTGCGTTGTTTGCTTTATGCACGGTGTTGGCCTTGACGTGCGGAAGCTCTTGGACGTGGAATCGTTCGTTGGAATGGTGGCGTTCTTGGAATGGTGATGCTCTTGGGACTTCGAATGTTGCTCCTGTTGAACTGTCTTTGCCTGCGGCTCATGATTTGGAAATGCTTGCGTGGGCGAAGGGGCATCGCGATTTGCTTCCGGCGAAATGGGGACGGTTGCGGGATGGGGCGGCAGATGAACCGAGGGGGCGGTTGCAACACTCCCGTTGTAGCTGTGATTCGTCTGCGATTAAATTGCTTGGAATTGTGGGCGGTCGTGCGGCTCTTGTGACGACGGCGGCTGGCGAAATGAAAACGCTTTCGCTGGGCGATTCGCTTTATTCGTACCGCGTGAAGCGGATTGGAATGGATGATATCGTGCTGCGGTGCGGTGGCAAGGAGGTGCGTTATGCAGTTCAAACGCGGTAATGCTCTTCCGCTTGTGCTAGGAGTGCTGCTCGTGCTTTCGATTCTGTTGTCGGCAATGCTGCGTATGCCGGGGACTCTCCGCCGGACGGTGGCGATTGTCGCGGACGAAACGCAAGAGATGTATTGGGCGGAATCCGCGGTGCTGGCGAAATTGGAGGGCTTCCCGGAAGGGTATTTTGCGGGACTGCCTGCGGTGGAATCTCGCGTGCTTGGGCCGTGGACGGAATGGCGGACTGTGAAATTTGATGGCCGGGTGAACAAGTTCCAGTTTGTGTTGGGGAATGCTTATTCGCGGTTTTCGACATCGGAGTGGGCGCGTTGTGCCGTTTTGCTGGAGCGGAATTTGCAGGAACGCCTTTTGCAGGCGGATGGCTTGCAGAAATTTTCGGGGAACCGCCGTTTTTTCAATCTGGATTCGGCTATGGCGAAGAGGGGGGCGGTGAACGTGAGTGCGGGCGACTTGACTTTGGACTTGGGCGGAAATGGCGCGTTCGACGGGTTGGCGAAGCGTCCTATAGTTCGTTCGTTTATGGCGAACGTCGAGGGTGATGTCAAAATTCGCGGGAATGTTCACTTTGATACGCTCAGGATTTATGCGTCTGGAACGGTGACTGTGCAGGGGGACGTGAACGTGGGTTTTGCAGAAATTTTTGGCTTTGCGGGGGTGGAGGTGACGGGGGATGCTTCGCTGGCGGGGATTCTCTTGTCGAAACAGAGCGTGGAAATCTCTCGCCAAGCGAAGATGATGTTCCCAAGTGTCGCAATTGCTGTGGGCTATCGCGGCAATCGGCTCGCTTTGCGTGAAAAATCCGTATTTGAAGGCCTTGCGATTGCTCCGTCGGGGAGTTTCGAGCGAGATTCTTCGACGGTACTTCTCGATTCGTCAAAAACTCTTTTGCCATTTTGCATGGAATCTCGGAACGTTGTTTTTGAGCGGAGGCGGTTATGAATTATGGCGTGAACGAAAAATGCGGCTTTACCTTGCCCGAAGTCTGCGTGGCGTTGGCTGTTTTTCTTGTGGGGATTGCAGGTTTGTTCGGCTGTTGGGGCTTCTTTAATCGCGAAGTTGCGGACGAACGCTACCGGCTGGAGCGTTTTTACAACGTGCTTTCGGCTATGGAATCGCTAATTGCGGAAAAAACTTTTTGTGCGGACTCGCTTGTGATGGTTGATTCGGTGACGGTTCGCTTGGAGCGTGTTCCGGGAGCGGCGCGTCTTGCATGGGCGGTCGCGGAACAGGACGGCTTTTCTTTAAAGCGTCTAGTGGGGTGCAAATGACGTTTTGGGGGGGTAAAATGAGGAATAAGAATGGCTTTTCTCTTATCGAAATGCTTATGGCGATGACTGTTGTTGCCATTTTGACAGGCGTTTCATTGAACGTTTTCGGAACTTTTCATCACGGCATCGTTGAAACAACGTCTCGCTACGAACAGTTTGTTGCAGAAAAAGTGAATGAACTTCGCTGCCGGACTAGCGTTGTGCGAGGCGTATTTAAGGGCAAAATGACTTGTAATGACGTATTTCGTATGATTCAAATGGAAAACCATACATATTTCAGTCGCTAAAAACAAGGGGTAAAATTAAATTTACGTGAATTTTGCCGAAAAAAAAACTATTACTCTTTTTTTTTTTTAAATTCAGCGCATGCGACTCGTATTATTTATCTTACTTTTTGTTGCTTTCTGTTTTTCTAAGCCTTTAGTTGTCTATACTGGTGTTTATTCAGTGCGTGGGGACAAGGATCTTGGCAAAATTGATACCTTTGTTCCGATGTTCTATGAAATATTTGCTAAATGGCAGAATAATAGCGCATTACCATTTGATATTATGTTTGAAACGGATGCTGAAGCTACTAAGCATCTTGCATCTGATCCTATTTCCATGGCAATTCTTCTTACGAGAAATGACTTTGAAGTGGAACATTTTAAGAATATTGGTGTGACAAAAACTGTTGCTAATCTTGGCTTTAGTGTTTTGTTTTATCAAACTCGAAAAAGTGAAAATGGGTCTGTAAATACGATTCTTGCTTCTGTTCCGCTAAATTCTTACATGACCAATGAAAAAAAATTGACAACCGATAATTTGGAGGCGGAACGTCCCCAAATGATTAAAATCCTTGCTAAGGAGCTTATTCAAAATCGGTTCAAGCAGAGGGTCTCTAAAATTAGCATCGAAGAAATGAAAGTCAAAATTTCTTGTACCGAGACGTCATGCTTTGCGGAAAACTATAAGAAATTGGGCCTAGAAGATGGACAGAGCATTTCGATTTCCCTTCCAGATGGTTCGGATGACGTTTTCCTGAATGCAAAGGATGGATCTTTGATTGGGGAAGAACCGACATTGTCTATGTTGAAAAAGAACGGTCAGTCGGAAGGTGTTTCTTGTAATTTGAGAGGGTATAGCGAAGATACGTGGCAAGTCGTTTCTGTCGATATCACTTCGAAAAAGGCTAGCAAGCTTTTTGCTAAGGAGCCTATAAAGGCTCAGTTTGCGCAGTGGTATTCTGATTTTCTGAGTGGCGCTGGTAAAGCTGTTTTGCCTCCGATTAGCGGCGTCGAATGGTCTCAAAATTCGATGGGTCACACGGAAATGGTCTTGGCTCGTGCCGATGGTGAAATTCAAACGTTTTCTATGGCTCCAGCTCGCTACAAGGTCTCTTTAGGGATTAGCGGTGTGGGTAGTGGTGTTGTCGAGAAGAATCAGGTCAATGAAATTTGGGCTTACAAAATTTGGCTTACTCGTAAATGGAACAATCGAAAAGAAGAAGAAGTGGAATATACGACCTCCAAGAAAGTTGTTGTAGCTTCTCAAGAAGTCCATGAAGTTGATATATTTAGAGATTTGCTTCATGTAAGCTCGAAGAAATTCGCTGAAAAAGGAGAATAATAATGAAAAAGTTTATTTTGGTCATGATGGCTTTCTTGGTCAGCTTTGCGATGGCTGCTGCTGACCAGACAGTCATGGTTTCTGGCTCGGCAACCGAGAAAAAGGAAACCAACTTGGCTTATGAAGATGCTTTGCGTAATGCTCTTATCAACGCCGTCGAAAAGAATTTGGGTACTTGGTTGAACAGCCAATCCGGTGCAGTAAGTTTTTCTAGCACAAATGAATTTGCACAGGCTAAACAGAATATTTTATCCAAGTACGAAGACTTTATCGTTGATTATAAAATTAGAAAAAGAGGCTTATCTTCGAAGGGGTTCTATGAAGTTACTGCGTCTGTAACTGTTTCTAGTGATCGCTTGGCTGGTGAAATTAGAAAGTATGTCGGCGCTTTGAAAAATCAAATGGATAATCCTTCTATCGCCTTTGTCTTGACTAGCTGGGAAAAGAGGGGTGTTTTTACTACGACAGTAACCAAGGGTAATGCTTCTGTCAAGAATTCCTATAGCGGTAGCGGACAGTCTGAGGATTACTCCTATAATGAATCCGCCCAGAGCGGTTCTGTAAGCGCAAGAGCAGTTGGTTCTTCCTATAATGAAAGACAAGCTGCTGGTTCGGGCCGTGTGTCAACTTCTGAACGTGCTGGTATGCGTGTGAACGCTGATGGTAATGCCGCCTATGCTGAGGGCCGTTATGAAGGTTCCGGCAGTTATGAAAGCCGTAATGCCGAGGCTTCCCGTTCTGCTCATAGTGTTGACGCTGCTTATGCAGCTACGAACAAAAGCGCAAGCCGTAATGCGAGTGGCTTTGCTGTAAAAGGACAAAGTGAAAGCAATACAAGTGTTGATGCGACACTTACTACCGGAAAAATTGATGAGACTGTTTTCGCCAAGTTTGCCGATATGGGTATCATTGATGGATTCCAGCAGGAATTTAAGGAAAAAGGTTTTGATTTGAAGGCCGCTGACAAGGCTCGCGAAATTGCCATTGCTCCGAGTGCTGCTCAAACCGGAATTAATATTAGCGACCGTTCTGCCGTGCGTAATTTGGCTGAAAAGGAAGGCGCTAACTATGTTGCACGCGGTGAAGTGATGTTGATGGGCCAGGAAAAGTCCGCTGCAACGGGTCAACCTGAAATTACCGCAAAGATTGGTGCCGAAATTATTGATGTCAATTCCGGAGATGTGGTTGCTTCTTACTCCAATACGGTAACGGCTTCCAATACCAATATCGATAAGGCTAAATTGCAGGTCATCAAAAAGGCTGCGGTTGTCGCTGCTAAGACTTTGGCTTCTCAGACTCTGCAAACTTGGCAGGAAAGAGCTGAATCCGGTCGTCAATATACGATTGAAATCCGTAATATGACTAAGGCCAGATCTCAGAAGATTCCTTTTGAAAAGGCTTTAAAATCTATTGCTAAAATCTCGTCTCAAACGTCTCCGAGTACAGGTGTTCAAACTTATCAAGTCCTTTATAAAGGAAGTAAGAGTGATCTTGGAATGGCCGTTATAGAGGCTATCGGCGATACAAAGGGCTTTAGCGAAAGCGAATTCGACGGCCCGAACGACGAAAATGGAAAGATTATTTTCACATTCACAAAATAAAAACAAAAATACAAGGAGATATAAAATGAAAAAAATGATTCTTGCTGGTGCTGTAGCAGCATTGTTGACGGCATGTGCTAGTGTTGGCAGCTTGGTTGGCGGTGGCGACAATCCGCAGGTCAAGCAGCTTGCAGCTCAGTCCACTGCTCTTACTGCTGATTTTGCAGTTTCTTTGGCTGAATCTGCAGAATCCTATGTTCTCGCAATGAAGGCTGTGGGTAACGAGACTGAAGCTTCTCGTATCGCGGAAGCTACGAATGGTCTTCGCAACGAAACCGATAAGGAAAAGTTGGAAGCTGCTGTGGGCACGTTGAATGAAGTCAATCTCGACGCTCAGTTGCAGGCTGCTCAGGAAGTTTCTGATGAAGGCAAGGCTCAGATTACGGAATCCATCCTCCATTTGGGTATGGCAATTTACCTCGATGCCAAGATTGGTGCTGATGCTGGTAACTTGGTTTCTTCTGCTACGGATGTTGCTTCTAACCTCTCTGCAAAGGATGCTTTGGCTATCAATGAAGTCCAGACGATCATTACCAATGCTCAGTGGATTTCTGGTATCGCTCCGGATCAGTTGACTCTCCAGAAGAACTCCTTCGAAGCCTTGAAGAACTATGCTGAAGCTCATGGCATCGAAGTTCCGAGCCAGGAAGTCATCGAAGAAAAGGCTAAGGGCCTCGCTAAGGAATAATAATTCCTAGTTACTGAATCAAGTGGAAACGCTGATGATGAAACGAATTCTTGTTTTGATTGCTACGATTGGTTTCGTTTCTGCATGTAGTGCTACTTTTGAAGAGCGTTACAAAGCAGGAGAAAGAGAACTTGATTCTCTTGGTATGGAAAAATCGAGTGCCAAACAGGAGGAACGTTCCACGTCAGCGTTTTCTTCTTATGATTCTGGAAAAAGCATTCAGTCTGTAGCTGTTCTACCTCCACCCTCTGTAATTGTAGTGCCTGAGAAAGGTTCTGATGGAGTATCTGAACTAGAAATTATCAAAAAGAATCCATATTCTCGTTTGATGATGGAAAGCATTGGTAATTACTTTGCCAAGAGTAACTATGATTTGAAAACATTGGACGGTGAGCAGAAGCTGAATGAATTTATTGCCATGCAAAATGATATTGCCGGCAACGAAGATGACTTAGCCTATATGGCAAGCTTATTCATTGGTGCTGACGTTTATATTAAGTATGCTGGTGATTTTTCTCGGAAAAACTTGAGAATAGATTTGAAAGCGTATGAATCTGTTTCTGGAGTTTTGCTGGGTAATGTTTCGGAAAATAAAAAGATAGACGCTTACAAGAATTTAGAAGAATGTATTCAGAGTACTGCGGAAAGTGCTTCGCGGAGTCTGGAATCAAAAATTCAGAATTTTAGAAAAAATGAAAGTCAAAATGGTGTCCAGTATAAGGTCATCATGAATATCTCTAGTGAATTTGATGAAGACTTTATTGAAAATCTTCATGAAGTCATTTCAAAACAGCTACCGGGTTTATTTAAATCAATCAAGTTTAGAGCTATGACGGATAAGACCGTCGATATGACTGTGTTTGCGACTCCCGCAACATATGCAAATTCCCAAGAAGTTTATAAAGCAATTCGCACTCAGTTGAAAAAGATTGTCGGTGTGAAAAAGACCAATATTACAAGAAAGCTGATAATGCTAGAACTTAAAGGTCGAGATTAAGGTTTGAGGACGCTTCGTAAAGGACGAAGCGTTTTTTATATTGTAGTAAACGACAAAAGTAAATTCTCTTAAAAAAGCCGACCCCGGCACTGGTGACCGGGGTGACAAAAGGCAAAAAGACGTGGAAGAAAGCGGGAAAAAAATAGAGTCTCCAATTGCTCGTTGGATTAATGCGAACCGTGGAACCGAGGGCTTTGCGGAATCGTTGCGAAAGTTGCTCATGTACGCATGCGTCGAGTGGATTCGCCGCGGGACATCTGCACTCCTCACGCCCGAAGAAGCCCTTTCGAAAATTGTCTGCTGTGCGTTGCCGCAGTTCCCGGTAGGGGAATGGGCAGAAACTCCCGAAAAGTACATGGACGAGATTGCCGATTTTTGCGAAAAGGCGAAAACTTTACCTTTGCCCGCCGCTCTCCAGGGCGAAATTCCATCGGTATTGGATTTGCGCGGGGTCAAGTGTCCCCTGAATGCCGCCCGTTCGAGAATCGTCATGTCGGGGTATCCGGCGGGGAAAACGTTAAAAATTTGGCTCGATGACGGCTCTCCCATCGAAAATGTGCCCGGTTCGCTCGTTGCAGATGGCCATAAAGTGCTTTCTCGCGAAAAAAAAAGCAATTATTGGGAAATCTCTGTGGTCAAATTGAATTCAATAGTATAGATTGTTTATGTGGAAAACAGAGTATTAGTTATAGGCGATGAAATGTTTGGTTCCAAGGGCGAAGCGGCGAACCGTTTTGTGGAAGCGGTGCTTTGCAGGGAACCGAGTCGTCCTATACAGTTTTCCGTGAATGTGCCTGTGGCGGTATCGCTTTCGCAAATCCGTGCGCGTCTTTCATCGGACATTATCGGCAAGAACGCGGGCCGCATTATCATGGGATTTGGACTGCGTGAATTGAACCATGGCGGTGCTGACGGGGCTTCTGTTGCCTCCATTTACGAAATGATCGTGAACGAGCTTGTGAACAAGACGCAGGCTCGGCTTTTCCTGTTGACTGTGCCTTCGGACATGTTCCCGATTGCCCTGAGCGAGGTGGAATATTTAAACAGCGTCATCCGGGATATTTGCTTGGCGAACGAGCGCGTGACTTTGCTCGACTTTGCGAAATTTGCCGAGACGTTCAAGGAGAAACAGATGGAACGCGGCAAGTTCGGGCGTAGCCTGTTTATGGAAGATGGCGCTCCGACATCGCTTTGCTGCATGCTTTTGGCTCTGTATTTGCAGGATGAACTTGTAAGAGATTTAAAGGAGATATAATTATGGGTCTTTTTGACAATCGTTTTGCTAGTAAAAATGCGGCCATGAGCCGTGCGTTTTCCATTGATTCCGATAAGGACAGGAAAAAACGGATTTCTCCGCGTGAACCGGCTGCCCCCAAGATGGGAATTTGCGACAAGTGCCACAAGGAAGCTCTGTTGCGTTCCTACCGCTCCAAGGAAATGTCCATGTCCGATGGTGCAGCAAGTTTTGGTACGGTTGTAAAGCACCTCTGCGAAGACTGCGCCCCGCGTTCCAAGCGATTCGAGGCTGCTCCTGTCCCCACGATGGATAAGAAGCAGGTGAAGAACTTGATGAAGTCTGCGAAGAAGGGACTGTTGTAGGTTTGAGGTCGCCCGCTATGGCGGGCTTTGAGGTATGAGCACGGTCGCCTACGGCTCCCTTTGGGCTTTATAAATGCACCTCGGGCGCCAAATTTAAGCCCAGAGCTTTGCTATGCAAAGCGACCTCATACCTCACTCCTCATTCCTCATCCGTAAACAATATTTTATAAAAAAATCTTACCCCCCTTAACGAAATTGATGTAAATTCCTAAATTTGGGTCTCGAATTTAATATGGAGACCTTCAATGTCTGATATTCGCGCCAAGGAATCTGTCAAACAATATTTGGATGGCGTCGTTTCGACAATCACCCCCGAATTCGTCCGTTCGCTCAAGCGTGGCTATACCCGCAAGGATTTCACCAGCGACTTGATGTCGGGCTTGATTGTGGGCATTTTGGCGCTCCCCTTGGCGATTGCGTTTGCTATCGCTTCTGGCGTTGGGCCGGAACAGGGTCTCTACACGGCCATTATCGCGGGCTTTATCATTTCGCTGTTGGGCGGCAGCCGCTTCCAGATTGGCGGCCCGACGGGCGCTTTCATCGTCATTGTCTATGGCATCGTGAGCCAGTACGGCTACGACGGCCTTGCTTCGGCAACGCTCCTTGCCGGTATTTTCCTCGTCATTTTCGGTCTTGCAAAATTCGGTGCGATTATCAAGTTCATCCCGTATCCGGTGACGGTCGGCTTTACGGCGGGTATCGCGATTATCATTGCGCTTGGCCAGGTGCCGAACTTTTTCGGCCTTACGTTTGCTGGCGCTGACCCGGCTGATGCCGTGGGCAAAATCAAGCTTTACGTTTCTTCTTTCGGCTCGATGAATGTTTATTCCGTGATTGTGGGCGTGGTTGCGCTTGCGGTTTGCATCTTGTGGCCGAAGATTACGACGAAGGTTCCGGGTTCCCTCATTGCGATTATCGCTGCGACGGTCTTGGTGAAGGTTCTTGGCTGGGACGATCCGGTGAACGGTCACGGCGTGGTGACGATTGGCATGAAGAACCACATCCCGAGCGGTTTCCCGGTTCCGCATCTCCCGAACATCAGCCTTGAAATGATGCAGAAGGTATTCCAGCCGGCTTTGACGATTGCTATGCTTGGCGCTATTGAATCGCTCCTTTCTGCGGTGGTGGCTGACGGTATGACGAGTACGAAGCACCGCTCCAATACGGAACTTTTCGGTCAGGGTGTTGCAAATATCTTGAGCCCGATTTTTGGCGGTATTCCGGCTACGGGTGCTATTGCACGTACGGCGACGAACATCCGTAACGGTGCCGTGAGCCCGATTTCTGGCCTTGTTCACGCTGTCGTTTTGCTCTTGATTATGCTCGTGCTTGGCAAGTATGCCGAAATGATTCCGATGGCTGCTTTGGCTGCAGTGCTTTTCCAGGTGGCGTTCAACATGTGCGGTTACCGCAGCGTTATCAAGATGTTCAAGGCTCCGAAGAGCGATGTGACGGTGATGCTTGTGGCTTTCTTCCTCACTGTGATTATCGACCTTACGGTGGCTATCGAAGTGGGCGTGCTCCTTGCAGCAGTGCTCTTCATCAAGCGTATGTCCGATGTGGCCGAAGTGGAATCGGTGACCTCTGCTCTCAAGGAAGACGACGAAGAAGCGGCTCACAACGAACTTTCTCGCCAGGTGCCGAAGGGCGTGGTGGTTTACGAACTTGCCGGTTCGCTCTTCTTTGGCGCTGTTGACAAGTTCAAGGAAACGATGAACCGCATTTCGGAAAAGCCGAAGATTTTGATTTTGCGTATGCGTAGTGTTTCGAGCATTGATGCTGCCGGTATCAACATGATTGAAGATTTGCTCAACCGTTGCAACCGCGAAGGAACGCAGCTCCTCTTGAGTGGCGTGCATGCCCAGCCGGTGGTGGCTTTGACCCGTGCCGGTGTGCTCAAGCAGCTTGGTGAAGAAAACGCTCTCGGTAATATCGATGCTGCCCTCAACCGTGCCCGCGAACTTTTGGGCCTCCCGATTGTGGATACGTCGCACGAAGATGTGCAGGCTCCGACCGTGTCTTGGGAAAAGAGTCTCGACAAGCCGTGGATGCCGGAAGAATCAAACGCTGCGATTGCCGAAGAAACTCCGGAAGTCATTGCAGAACGCATGATGGACGAACCCATCAAGAAAATCGAAGAAAATCATAAGTGATTTTTAAGGAATTTTTTTTGAGAACGTGATTAGCCTCAAATTTGTAAAATAAAATTAAAAAATATTGTCTTTTTAAAAAAAAATTGTTTAGATTAAGCAACGTAGAAGATGATCTACGGGAAAATGAGTTGAGAATGGGTTATTGGGACAAAAGCCAAATTTCGGAAGAAACTTCAGATAGAACTCCCTTTAATGAGTTCATCGTGAAGTTTATTGCGGCATTTAGCGGTTCTACGCTTTTTGTCCTGATGAGCTTAATGTAAATTTTTTTTAGAAGCCTACAAAAATCCGCCGGTTCGCCGACGGATTTTTTTGTTTTGCATAAGGTGTTCCCGGCACCCCGGAACTAGTCCGGGGCAGGCTCTGGCCGGGATGACATTACTTGTTCACTTCACGCATCAGCCTTTTCTTAGCGGGGCTGTCTGGGAGCGGCAAGAACGTTTCTTGGGCGAAGGAACGCATGAGCATTTCTTGGGCAGCCAGTTTCGGGATGCCGCGGCTCACGAGGTAGAACATCTGTTCTGCATCGAGTTCGCCGACGGTATTTCCGTGCGTACATTCCACATCATCGTGATAAATTTTGAGAACAGGCTTCACGGAGATGCTTGCATCTTCGCTCATGAGAATTGTGTTCACGAGCTGGCTGGAATTGACTCCCGTGCAGTCGTAACCGACGATGACGCTTCCGTCATAGCTCACGTGTGCGTTACCCGAAAGCAGGTTGCGGGCAAGCTGTGTGCTTGTGGTGCGTGGTGCTTCGTGGTAAATAGTGAGGCGGCTGTGTTGCGAGGCGTTCCCGTCAAGGACATGCAGGCTGCGGTAATCGAAGTTTGCGCCTTCGCCTTTGAGGTGGCATTCGACGCTCACGCGGCCAATGGCTGTATCTCTGCAGATGCTCGAAAAGCGGACGTTCGCGCCTGCGGCTTGGTTAATGTTGAAATGTCTAAAGCGGAGCGGCAAATCGCAGGCTGGGTTTGCAAAGAAGATTTCCACGTCTGCATTTTCGCCAACATTGATGTCGAAGCGTTCGGCGGCAATGTCGTGGGTGACCTTGTTGTCGAGGATTTCTAGGCTCACCTTGGCGCCTTTACCGATTTCAAGAACGGTATGCCCGAAGTCGTTGTTGCACTTGAGCATGGCCATTTCGGCGGCACCTGCCACGATTTCGCGAACCATGGGGCGGGCGTTGTTTGCAATCGGGAGGAGGGCTGCAAAGTCGGATTCTTGGGGTGCCGGGGATGCTTGGTCTGTTGGGGCTGCTGCAAAATCCGTGCCCATAAATTCGGGTGTCGGGATTTTGGCAACCGGGAAGAACGTCCAAAGTTCGTTATTGCGACGGGGCATGCCGAGTTCGCGGAGGCGTGCTATCGCTTGTTCCGCGGTGGGCAAGTTCTGTATAAATTCAGCGTTCATTATGCGTCCTCGACTTTACTTGGCTTCTTCAATCCAGTCGTAGCCTTGATCTTCGAGCTTGAGGGCAAGTTCCGGGCCACCGCTCAAGATGATTTTGCCGTGACGGAGCACGTGAACGTAAGTGGGCTTGATGTAGTCCAGCAGGCGCTGGTAATGCGTCACGAGAATCACTGCCTTTTCGGGCGACATGATGTGATTGATGCCGTTTGCTACGATGCGGAGCGCGTCAATGTCGAGGCCGGAGTCCGTTTCGTCGAGGAAGCTCACCTTCGGATCGAGAATGGCCATCTGGAGGATTTCGTTACGCTTCTTTTCGCCACCGCTCATGCCGTCGTTCACGCCGCGTTCACGATAGCGGGCGTCCATTTCGAGCAAGTCCATCTTTTCTTCGCAGAGTTTCTTGAATTCTGCATCGCCCATTTCGGGGAGGCCGAGGAAGGCACGCTTGCTGTTGAGCGCCATCTTCAAGAATTCAACGTTGTTCACGCCCGGAATTTCGGTCGGGTACTGCGTGCTGATAAAGAGACCGGAGTTCGCGCGTTCGTTGATTTCCATCTCGAGCAAGTTCTTGCCGTCGAGTTCTACGGAACCGTCATCGACATGGTAAGCAGGGTGGCCTGCAATCACTTTCGAAAGCGTGCTTTTGCCGGAGCCGTTCGGGCCCATGATGGCGTGGACTTCTCCCGGCTTGACCTCGAGATTAATCCCTTTCAGGATTTGGGTGCCGTCTTCGATACTTGCTTTAAGGTTCTTGATGGATAACATATTTCCTCTTTTATTTTAAAATCTTGCGGGCTTAGCCAAAATCGTCCATGGCTCCGAAATCGTCGTCGGGAACGTAGGGCTCGTCATCAGGGACGTAAGGTTCTTCGTTCGGATCGTACGGCGCTTCTTCGGGGGGTTCGCTTGAGCCGTATTGCTCGTCGCTTTCGAATGGAGGCGGGGCTTCCATCTCCGGGGGCATTTCGGATTGCGCGAACTGTGCTGGCTGCGCGGCTGCAAATTGCGTCGGGGATTGCGCGGCGGCTGGTGCGTGCTGCGGTGCGCTTGGCTGCACGGGAGTCGGCGCGGTCGCGGCTTGAGGTGCTGCGTACTGCGGCGAACTTGGTTGTGCCGGGGTTGGTGCTGCAAATTGCGCGGGGACCTGCTGCGAGAACTGCGCGGCGTACCCTCCGTTCATCGCAATCTCGTTAATTTCAGTGTAAAGCTCGATGAGCGGTGTTTTGCTCTGGATAATCTGCTCGGCAAAAACATCCGGCGTAATGGCCGAAATCTTGCGCTTCTTGGCGATGGTCTGGATGCCCTGCGTGTACTTGTTCAGCTGCATACGGAGTCGCATGCCCGCTTCGGAATCGAGCGGGATGAGCTTTTTGTAGCGGTCGCAGAGGCGGAGCGTGAGTACGGCCATCGTGTCGTAAAATTCGAGAATCTCGTTAGGAGTCTTCCAAGTTTCGTCGGGGAGCTTTTCGAGGAAAAGCTGCAATTGCGGCGAAAGCGATTCGTACAAAATGCGCGGCGAGAAAGCACCCGTTTCGGCGTACTGCGCAAGAATCGACTGGATAAATTCATCAATCAGCGGAGATTCGAAAATCATGATTCCGCTGGCGGCAAAGTCCATGTCGAAGTATTCCGCGGCACGGTCGAGAAGAGTCGGGTTGCGGAACAGCAAGTTCGCAAAACGTACTTCGATCGGCGAGAGCAGTTCCCACGGAACGCTCACTGGCGGTGCGGCGGGCTGGCTCGGGGCTTCGGCCGTGTTCGGCTTTTCGGTATGCTTCGGGTGTGCCACCTTGATGCCTGCGAGCGAGCGCGTTGTGCTGTAACGCTCCGAAACAAGTTTCAAATACTGATTGCGGAGTTCCGGATTCTCGATGCTCTTGATGAGCGTCTTTGCTTGCGTGATGAATGCGGCTCGATCTTCGGGGCTGTTGTTTGGCATTGTACGCCCGAGATAGCTGAGCCAGTCTTCGGCGGTGCGGAGCGCTCTCCTGAAAGCGTCTGGGCCTTGTTCGTTCACGAAGTTGTCCGGGTCAATCTTGGTACCATCCGGTCGCGATAGCGCAAAAACTTTTGGCGAAAGGCCTTTGGGCAGCACGATTTCGAGACTGCGGCGCGTGGCGTTTTGCCCGGCGGCGTCTCCGTCAAATACAAGATAAGCGGTTTTTGCGTAACGGGCGAGAATACTTGCGTGGTTCTCGGTCAGTGCCGTACCCGAGGCGGCCACGACGTTTTGCACGCCGCTTTGGTAAAGGCTGATGAGGTCAAAATATCCTTCGACGATAATGACCGCATTTTCCTTCATGATGGCGTTTCGGCTGTGGTTCAGTCCGAAGAGAATGTCGCGCTTGCTGTAAAGTGCTGTTTCCGGGCTGTTCATGTACTTGGCAAGCTTTATTCCGTTGTGCGATGCAGGGGCGCTCAAGTCTCGACCGCCAAAGGCGACAACGACTCCCGAGAGATTCTGGATGGCGATCATCAAGCGATCGCGGAACTTGTCTGCGATACCGCCGTTTTCTTTTTCAACGGCTAGCCCTGCCTTGACGCAATCGCGTGGCGAAAAACCGTTGCGTGCGGCGTAGCCGATTAACCCTTCGCGCCCCGTTGGTGCATAACCGATGTGGAACTGCTTGCGAGTTTCGGGCGAAACGCGTCGCTTGTTCAAATACTCCAAAGCCTTTGGGCTTAACGTGAGCTGCTGTTCGAACCATTCGCAGGCGAGTTCGTTCAGCTTGCGAACCATCGTGCGTTCTTCGAGAACTTCGGTATTGACATTGTTGCCGATGTTCGGGAGCGCAAAACCTACAAAGTTGGCAACCCATTCTACGGCGCCCTTGAAGTCCAATTTTTCATGATTCTGGATGAACTTGAAAACATCGCCACCCGCACCGCATGCAAAGCACTTGTAAATGCCCAGCGTGGAATTCACCGTCATGGAAGGCGAGTGGTCATCGTGGAAAGGGCATACACCGACGTATCGATTGTTCCCGCTTTTTTTGAGCGGCAAGAACTGCTGAATGACCAACGCGATATCCGCTTGGTTCTTGAGTTCCTGGATTATTTCGTCGGAGTAGAAAGGCATGGCACAAAGATAGAAATTTTATAGGGATGAGGTCGGGCTTTGCCCTTCGAGGTCGCTTCGCTTTGAGGTTTGAGGATTGTAGGATGGATGCGTCATTCTGAGAGGCGAATAGCCTCGAAGAATCCAGTGAAGTTCTTTCAGTCATGGCCGACGCTTTTTGCGTTGTCATCCTGAGCGAAGTCGGTGGATCTATAGCATTTCCCTATTACTACAAATTTTATTTCGTGTTTAAATTTTTCTATTTTATCTACATAAAAGGAGTGAAGAATGGGAAAAATGCAATTTGCTGCGTGTCATCCTGAGCAGCAGCGAAGGGGATCCATCGAGCAGTAGCCGCAAGGATTCCGTCGGCTCTTCGAGCCTCCAGAATGACAAGCAAAAGTCCTCCAGCAGTGAATATGTTCCGTTTGATCATTCGAATACTTTGGCTGGAGATTGGCGTATTGGAGAAAATCGTTATAAGACTTTTGTTGACCCGCGTAATGGTCGCAGTTATTATTACTATACTGCTGTTTCGTCAAAAACAGGGAAAATCTGTAACTGTAATGGCTGAAAATTTGAATATCGGTGAAATGGTTCTTGGTGAAAATAACCAAAGTGACGATACTAAAATTGAACGCTATTGTTATAACAACGATACGACGAAATGCGACGAGTTCGGTGGATTATACCAGTGGGCTGAAATGATGCAGTTGCCAAGCCGTTGTACCAAACTAGAATAGTCTCTTTAGAAAATTATTTCTTTTAAATCGCTTTATCGACTTGCCAATGTTTCGGGCGGAGATCCTGAACAAAAACATCGTAGGACAACTTTTTGAAATCGGATACGGGTGACTTCTCCCTTGTCAAGCGTAAAACCGTCGGGCTTGTTGCCGAAATCCCTGTTCAGAATCGGAGTCCACTCTGTTCCAATTTTGCATTGGGGTCTTTTAACGTGTTCAACCCGGTTGCATGTTCAAATTCTTGAGCCGTTTTGTAGCTCCCTAAAAATTCCCCGTTTTTATATAAACGATAGTCTCCGTATTTATACCTTGTTATGCAATATGTCACGCCTTTTGCTTTTATAAGGCGGGGCCCAAAGAAGATATATTTTTCGGGGTCGTAATCTGCAATTTTGCCGCTGCCGACGAGTTCGTCAAAAGAAATCGCTTGCGGGTCGCGAATCGCCATGATGCTCGGCGTGCCTTGATGCCCGGCAATTCCCCCGTACAGCTTTATGAAATCTACATGGACAGATGCAATTCCTCCATCATTCAAATGAACCGCCGAAGAATCTACATGGTCTATGCCAATCCATTTGTCATTCTCCATGTAGGCAAAGTAATGTTTGCCGTTGCGTAAAAGAATCATTTTGACGTTTTTCTCGACTTCACCATAACTTAGTTCGTCCTCGCTTTGGGTGACGCTGACGATTGTCAGCATCAATGCGGTGACAATGAATACAAGTTTTTTCAAGTCGATATTTTTCATGTTCGGCTGCATTCTTTGAGGGCGGGGGTTCTAATTTCTATTTGAAAAGGTCTTCGGCTATGACTTGATTTTGAATGTCGCGAGCGTATGTGTTATCTACAAGTCCTTCGGTTGTAATCATTACCGTAAAAATAGGTTTGTTGAATACAGCTTTTGTTTGAAAAATTGTTACTTTATCTTGTAATTCGTTTGCGTAATTTTTCTTGATTTCGTATTTTCCTCTAGAAAATTTTATCTCGCAAAGGTTTATTACATCATCTTTGCGGTCTATAAGCATGTCTATTTGCACCCCTTTCTCATTCTTGTTTTGGGGATGGTAAATCCATGAATAAACGTTGCTGATAATGCCCGATATTCCGAGTGCTGTTTTGATTTGATGAATGTGTTGAAAACAAACTCTTTCAAAGGCTAATCCGCACCAAGCGTTGTAAGTGGGCGAGCCTATTGATCGAGACCAAAGTTGCGATTCGTTTCCGTTATTCGATTCTATAAATTTAAAATAGAATAAAGTAAAATTATCGGTTAGTTGATAAATGGTGTCTTTCTTTGATTTTCCAATGGATTTGTATGAGCGGATGAAACTACATAGTTCTAATTCCGTAAGAATTTTTGACAGTGTTCCGCCGTGGTCTTGTCCAAGACTTTTGGCGATTTCGTTGCGAGTCATTCCTGCTTTCTTTTTCCCTAATATTGAGACGACTTGAATATAGGATTCAGGATTTCTAAAGAGCGATTTGTAAAGTGCGTCAAACTCGTCTTTTAGTTTCGCATTTTCATCGAAGATGAGGTAGTCGATGTTTTGCGCCCAGCTAAACTGTTTTTTTAGCAGACTCCAGTAATACGGAACTCCTCCTAGAACCATGTAGGTTTGTAAGATTTGCTTACGCGACATATTCAGTTCGCGTGCGTTTGCATAAAGTTCACATTCTCTTAGAGTAAAAGGTTGCAGATAAATTTGCTGAGTTAGACGGTTGTGAAGTCCGCCGTAGTTTTTAACGATTTTTCCGACAATCCAAGAGGTTGCGCTTCCGCATACAACAAGCACGATGTCTTTACGCATGGTTGCCCTGCCATTCCAGAAATGCTCTAATGCAGAGACAAAATCCGCTTTGGGGGTGTCCATCCATGGCACTTCATCGATGAAGACGATTTTACGTTTTGCGGGGAGCGAAGACAAAAAATTCCCAAGTTCATTAAATGCATCGAACCAATCTTTTAGTTTGGGGCATTTTTTCATCCCTGCATTTGTGAGAGAAGTAGCGAATTCTGCTAGTTGGCGTTCCCTGTCGGCGCCCTGTATTCCCGTATGCTGGAATGCAAAATTATAGTTGAATGCCTCCCTAATAAGGAAAGTCTTGCCGATGCGCCTTCTTCCATAAATGGCTACAAATTCCGAGGAATCGCTGTTTGCGATTTCGGATAGCAGGTTTAATTCGTTTTGTCTTCCGATGAGCATGGTTCCCCCAAGGGTTTCTTGTGCATAATATATATTTCCCCGTGCCGATAGTCAACTAAATCGTGTGATTTTATAGTAGATTTAGTTGTCTATCCCCCATAAAATTGTAAAAAATGCACAGATAGCCAACTAAATCGTATATTTTTAGGGTAGATTTAGTTGGTTATCCCAATTTTTTATTTTTATCATTTAATTTTTAATTCCATTCACACGACCGTCTTGGTTTTCCAGCGGCCGCTTTTCCAGCGCCAGGTGTTGGCGAACGAGCGGTAGAGTTCGTCGGCGGCCATGCCGAGCCAAAGTCCGGGGAGCCCAAGGCCCACAACGAATGCGAGGATGAGCGAGGTGGCAAGCCCGAGCGTCCACATCATGCCGCTTCCGACAATGGCGGGGAACTTGGAATCGCCCGCTGCACGCAGAGATGTAGTGAGGATGAAGTTGACTGCCTTGAAGGGTTGCACCGCGACATCGCACCAGAGGCAGATTTTGCCGAGGCGGATGACTTCGGGATTGTCGGTATAGAGTCTGATGAGGTGTTCGCCGAGGAGGGCGACTGCGACGGATAGCAAGAATCCGCTGATAATGCCGACGGTAAGCGTTTGGCGGACGCGGCGGTTTGCTTTATCGTAATCGTGAGCGCCGACGAGGTGGGCGACGAGAATCTGGTTGCCGCTGCCGAGGCCAACGCCGAGAATGACGGATAATGCGGCGAAGTTACCGGCGAACACGCGGGAGGTCATGGCGGTTGTGCCGATGTAGACGACCATCGCGGTGATGAACACTTGGAAAAGCTGGAAACTGATGGGCTCTGCGGCGGCGGGGAGGCCGATGCGGATCCAGTCGGGCAAAAGGATGCGGGTGCGTTTCCAGTCGCGGGCCTTGCTGTGGTGCTTGACCTTGAATTTGAGCACAAGCCAGAGAATGCCCGAAGAAATCAACCAGGAAAGTGCGGTTGCAAGACCGACGCCGTACACGCCCATCTTGGGGAGTCCAAAGTATCCTTCGAGGAACACAACGTTCAATGCGGCGTTCGAGGCGATGGTGATTGTGTTACCGACGAGATTCCAGATGGTGAGTCCGTGGGTCGCGATGAGGGCGGTCAGGATGGTTTGCAAGGCGCGGAATGCAAATCCGAACGAGACGATGCTGAGGAACTGCTGCGCGTAAACGGCAGGGGCTTCGGTCAATCCCATCCAGCGGGGAATGTTACCCGAAAGCGGATAGACGATAAGGGTGAGCGCCACTCCGAGGAGGATGCTCCCGAAGAGGACCATCGTCTGCGTGCTGTTGGCGTGGCTGTTCTGCTTGGCCCCGATGTACTGCGAGACGATGCTTGCGCCTGATTGCGCGAAGGCGTGGAGTGCGGTAAAAAGCGCCCCGAGAATCGGGAGCATGGCGCCAACGCCAGCAGCTGCTGTTTCGGAAGTGCGCGACAAGAACCAGCTGTCCATCATGGGCTGGATCATGCTCACGGCGAACGTGAGAATGAGCGGCCACGAAAGGCTGATGAGCGAGCGGTCTTTGACATCTACCTGTTTCATGTGTAAAAATCTAGAAACGAAAGACGGCGCGTCAAAGGGGCGTTTTAAATAAAATGTTTTCGACTGTATCCAGTGTTTTTAGGGGGAGGGGGACTATTTTTGCTTGCGTTTTTGTGCGGTGGTATCTGTTTGGGGTGTAATTCTTTTTAATGGTTCTTTTTTTAGTGAATTCAATAATGAATCAAGTTCTTTTCCTATTGTTGTGAAATCGTATGATTTCTCGTTTGATTTGACTTCGGTTTTTTGAACTTTGTCGTTACTCCACTTGGCGTTATTGCCTATGTTGCGGATTAGGCGGAAACCTCCCAAACCGACAGTAAAAAAATTAGCTCCTATAGATCCGTAGGTTGTGTACATCCAATTATGCTTGATGTCTCCACCTTTAAAACAAGAAGGACTATTGAATTGCCACTTAAATGGATTTGAACTTTCGAAAAGAACATGTTCTTCAACTAAGCCAAACATATCGTATAGACCATATCCATTGGGAAGTAACTGACCTACGGGTTCGGAATCATAAAAATTTATCTTAGAATTAAATCTTGCATATTTTAAGATATCTTCAGTAGCTTTGTATTTCTTATCTCCGCCACGAGCTAACACCATCCATTCGTTGTAATAGGGGAGCCTGTAACCATCTGATGATTCGTCTATAGATACAATGATTGTGTAATTATGTTCCAATTCACTTTCAAATTTTAGAAAATCGTAATCTCTTATGACATATTTGCCTTTTGATAAAATTTGAGGATTATCTTCATTGGTTTTTGAAAAAATATAAACAGGTTTTAAATTTTCTTGGCGGCTGCGTGCGTTTGCGTATTTCATAGCCTGGAATAGAGTTATTGAATTTGCGGCGGTATCGTTTGTAACGCAATTTTCGTTGCGTATGCTGTTCTTTTTTCTGTTTATCCATTTTTCGGCAATCATTTTTCTTTCTTCATTATTCATAGAATTTTTTGTGTCAAGACTATCCCACATCACTTGTACTATTTCGCAATTTGTTATAGGATATTTATCGACTAAATAAGTACCCGTTACAGAAGCTAGTCTTTCTGGATCTTCGTTTTTACGACCACAAGGTATTGATCCTTTCTTTGTTGTGCAGGAAATTCGCATCTTTAATTGTTCTTTGGTAAATTGATTAAATCCTAATAGCACTTCTTCATTTTTGAAATTCAGATACTTCATGCCGACGGCTAAATTTATGTTATGTGAACTACTGTCATCGGGAAAATAGACTTTAATCGTGTCAACGCCTATAATTGTTGGGACTTGAAACGCGAGGCATGAATCATTGAAGGTTTTGGAGTGTAGCTTTGTTTCCCAAGTGCGAACTTTGCTGTCTAAACAAAGTTTAATGACTTCGTTCTTTTCAACTTCAAGCCAGAGCTCATTGCCCAAAGAATCGCGGGCTATGTCAATTGTTCTTTGAATTTGGCTTAAATCAGCTTTTTTTTGTGCGTCGTCGGAACATGCTGTGCATAAAAGCGAGCACAGAGCGAAGAGTGAAAATAAAATTTTGTTCATACAACCGAATATACAAAAAAGCAAATTCCTTATTTTGGAAATTGCTTCTTTTGCTTTGAAAGAATTTTTTACGTAAAAACTTTAGGATTGTAAGTTACTTCAACTGATCCGCAAGAGCTTTCCTAGCATTGCGGCGGATTTCGGCTTCTTCGAAACGGCGAATCTCGTCTTCGGTTTCGGGGATGATGGAGGGAATGGGGGTCGGCTTTCCGTTTTCGTCAAGGGCGACGAACGTCATGTAGGCGTGGCAGATGACTTCGGGTTGCCACGAAACTTGCGGGTGGACTCCCACGACTTTAAGGCCGACTTCCAAGGACGTGTTGAACACGCGGTTCACGGATGCCTTGATGGTGAGGATTGTGCCGACAGTCGCTGGTTTGAAAAAACGCACATTGTCGATGGAAATCGTCGTGACTCT
>Ga0129307_1001353_pt1 | contig 26586 bp, 33 predicted proteins | sample P1105metagenome_FD_94437 | JGI IMG/M metagenome (GOLD analysis project Ga0129307, IMG submission 94437) | Capybara group fecal microbial communities from Wisconsin, USA - P1105 metagenome | ecosystem: Host-associated > Mammals > Digestive system > Large intestine > Fecal | place: USA: Wisconsin...
CCAAGAATTATATTTTTAATTAATCCAGATCTTTCGTTCATAAAAGTAGTCGCCAAAAATCCAGCAAGCGCTCCAAATAATAAACCAAATAAAATATTCATCTGTATTTCCTCCTATTACTCTTCTATTCCATACCTTAATTAATATTTAATGGAATAATTGAATACACTTATTATAGGCATATTTTCCCCTATTTTAAAGACATATCCATGAATAATATTATTAAATAATTATAAAATTTTGGATTTGCCCTTGAAAATTAAAAATGATTGTGTTACAACTGTACTATAACAGGTAATACACAACCAGAAAGGAGGCAGAAATGAAGAAAAAAATCGCTTCTATTGTAATTGCATCTGCGGTACTGTTTGGAACAGGAATTGGTGTTGTTGCGAAGGAAGCAGGTAAAGAACAGACTAATGTTATTGAAACTAATGCATTAGCTGAAAATGGAACTACTGTTACTGAAGGTAATATTAGTACAGACACAACTGATAATAACGCGACAACAGATACTACTAAACCTGCAGAAGCTACTACTGACAACAATGACGAGGCAAATATTACTGTAGTAGACGGAAACAATGGTAGTTCTACTGAGCAACAGGATCATCAGCAGCACCAGAATGATGATTCTAACAATGTAAATACTGGTGCAGGGAATAATGTTAATTCAAATATAAGTACAAATACGGTAGAATCAAATGCTTCTACTGCTATTTCTACAAATGTTGAAGAATCCGTTAAATACGGAGAATTCATTTATAATGGAGTTCACGTTAACATTAACAGCAAGGACGATGTGGTAAGCAAACTTGGTAATGGCTACGTAATGGAAGACCTTGCAGTTAATGCAGATAGACTAACAGCTCACACCGCAGATTTTTACTATTACAACTTTGGACCAGATCCAAACAGCATGAAGGACTCAGATATGTATCTCACTTACTGTAAGGATAATGGCGAAAGTGATATTTATGACACTATCATTTTTAGCGACAAGGTTGTTTTAGCTAATGGAATCAAGGTAGGCGATGATATTAATTTTGTTAAGAAGACAATGGGTAAGCCATCTTTTGAAGATTCAAAGGAAGGATATTTAGACATGAGATATAAGACAGAAGCAGTTACCTATTACTTCTCTTTCAAGGATGGAAAAGTTGCTTCAATTATTATTTCAAATAATAAGCTTGAGAACAGATACTGTCCTTCAGAAGAATATTAAAAATCATCGTATTTATGAGAATTTTACTATTACATATTTTTAAATAAGCCCCCCCTAAAAGTATAACTCACATAGATATGGCCCCCAGGTAGTCAATCCTGAGGGCCATCCCTTTTTTAAAATATAAATTGTAATCATATAAGGGGGAATTTATTTAATTCCATATTCAAGATGTACAGTAATTGTCGCTGTCTTATTTCTTGAGCTGGAATCAAATGCCCCATCATACGAATAGCTGCTTGTACCTGTATTTTGCGCGGTTATTTGGAAAACACCAAGAGATGAATTTTTAAGCTTACCTAGTTTAGTGTTGGTGTTTTTGGCAATAATATCAATGCGCTCTTTAGCGTTTTTAGAAGCTTTATCAATCAGATCAAGCTTTAATTCATCAAGCTTTGAATAGTAATATTCAGGCAAATATGACTCAAGCTCTACTCCTTGATCTAAAAGAGTTGAGATTTGTCTAGAAATCTTTTCAACCTTATCGATGTCTGAAGATGTAACCTCAAAGCTTTGAGTTAAGTTATAGCCATCAGGTGACGAGCCAATATAATTGCCGTTAACATCATAATTATCTGAGTATGTGCGACCTATGCCGACTGGATTGAACACCATCTCATCCTCGGTAATTCCGTTGTCAAGTAGATACTGTTTTACGAAAGAAGAATCTTCCTTCAAAGAATCATAGGCTTCCTTTGATGTGTAAGCTCTAGCAGAGAACTCTCCTCTCCAGATAATTGTATCTGCTTCAAAATCAACGTTGGCGCTACCGGTTGCTGTAATAGCCTGTCCGCTGTCAGACCTAAAATGATAAAGTCCAAATGCAAGGGCTCCAAAGCTAAGCACAATGCAAATGCCAATAATTAACGCAGTAACCCAACTAATCTTCTTTTGTTCCATAACCCCTCCTAATAACAAATTATTTGATAAAGTTAAGTCTACTCCATAAGTATATATGTGTAAAGGAGAAAAGTTAATACACACATTTTTATTTACTATATATCATTATCTGATATAATAATACAGCGGAGGAACGATGTTATATGAAAAAGCAAAACATTTTAACAATTGTAATAATTGCACTTCTGATTGTAGTGGCTGTGCTTATATATATATTTATGGGTGATAAGTCTATATCTACTCAGCAGACTATATCTACCACTTCTAAAGATGCACCAGTTGCCAGCGAAGTCGGCGAGGTAATTTATAATGGTGTGCACTTCAATATCCATTCGGGTCTATCTACTCTTAAAGAATTTGGCGAACCTACCGAATATCTTAGGGATGCTGTTCAAAATGACTCAAGTGATCCTCGTACTAACAAGGGTACTACTTACTACTACTATACATATGCTCAAACAGGTCAGGAAGACAACTATGATATTTACATCACTCTTTGCGAGGACAGTGGTGTTACTCAAGTGTATGATTATATTATTTCCAGCAACAAAGTTTCATTTGTCAATGGAATCACTATAGGTAGCACATTAGATGAAGTTGTTGCGACTATGGGAGAGCCAACTAGTTTTGATGATTCACGTTCTATGATTCTTTATAATTATGAAACTGGTCCAGTTAACATGACATTTATTTTTGATAAAAACAGGCTTTACAGAGTAATCGTTAGCAACAATGCTATTGTTCAAAAGTACTGTCCTGATTAATATATTAAATTTACATTAAGGAGATTGTTTTTATGAAAAAGAAAATTTTATCATTTGCTGTTGCAGCTACTCTTCTTTTATCAGGTAGCATAAGCATAGCATCGAATTTTGCCCAGGATAAGGTTGTTAAAAAGACTACTGTTGTTGAAAATAAGGCAATGGCAAAATCATCTAATAAGAGAGGTAAAGGATATAGACCACCACGGAAGCCTGCCTATCGTATCCCAACAGGAGCTGAAGGTGAGATTTCATTTAATGGTTGTTATATAAATTTAAACACTGACAACTCAGTTTTAGCTGGACTTGGAAATCCTGATAAAGCATGGATAGAAGGCCCATATACATCATATGATGCTGCAACTAACACAACTAATACTTATCAGTTATATTGTTTTAGCTATACACAGCTTAATGGTCGTTTATATATGCCTGCAAATTTGCAGTTGTATTTTGTCAGAGAAAATAATGGTACACCTAAATTTTACAGCTGTACTTTAAGCGGTAAGGGTGCAATGTACAATAATTTTACTTTTGATTCTCCATGCACAACATCGCAGGATATGGAAGCAGTTGAAGGTATGAATTATAACCAGTTTGGCGCTTACTGTGCATGTCAGACAATTTATAGTTATGTTAAAAGCAATGGTGCAATTGTAGATTATGAATTTAGCTTAAATGAGTTGCAATCAGTAACAGTTAAAAATTCTCTTTTTGCAGATAAATTTAAGAGATAAAATTTTATAGAATAAAATATAGCCCTTAAGCTACAGATATATCTTTTGACTGGATTATGGTCCAGTTAACCTGGTATATACTTCAGCTTAAAGGGCTATTTTTTAACTATTTTTCAATAAAGCTATATACTTATACAAGCATCTAATTTGTTTTTTATTTCTGCTTCATCCACATCCTTACCGATGAATACAATTTGATTAAGTCGGTCTCCATATTTCTCGTCCCAATCTTCTAAAATGTCAGGATAATTGTCAAAGACCTCCTGCTTTTCCTTTTCATCAAAGGAAGCTACCCAGTTTGAAACAATAGAAATCGAAGCGTTTCTTCCAGCCTGCTCAAATAACTGTACATGAATATCATCATCAGAAAACCAAATATAACCCTTGGCTCTAATGATTTCTTCTGGATAATCCTCTAGAAATTCATCGAACAAATCATGGTCAAATGGCATGATATTTTCATATACAAAGGATTTGATTCCGTACTCTTCTATTCCTGAGTCTTCTAGTGATTTCTCACGATTAAGAGCCTGCTGAAGCAATGATGAATTCATGACTTCATCGTAATCAAATTTATTTCCATTAAAAATCAAATTAACATCAATTACTCCATATGTAGCTTCAATTATATTAGCCTTTTTTTGAAGTTGACGAATGGATTTTTTGACTTGCGCAATCTTTTCTTTCGGAAGTAAATCGCATTTATTTAAAATCACAGAATTGCAAAATTCAATCTGATCCATTACAAGGTTAATGACATCAGCATCCTCATTGGAATCATTTTCTATGTCATCTAAGAACTCGCTGTAAATCCTATCGGCGTCAACAACGGTTGTAATAGAGTCTAGATAAAAAGAAGCCGTAGTGTCTTCTTGGTACATTAAAAAGCCCTCTGCTATTGCTGCAGGATTGCTTATTCCAGAGGCTTCTACAAGAATTCGTTTAACCTTCTTGTCCTTGGATAATGCTTCAATTTGGGTCATAAACTCTTCTTGGAGCGTGCAGCAAATACAGCCATTGGAAAGCTCCACCATCTTATACTGATTTACAAGATTATCTTTTATTTTGGAAGCATCAATATTTACGCTTCCCATGTCATTTACGATAATTGCCAAGCCTTGGCTTTCTTTACTCTTTAATAGCTCATTAATAACTGTTGTTTTGCCTGAGCCCAAATATCCGGTAATTATAGTTACAGGTTTTTTATTAAAAAACATATTGCCTCCTGCTACTTTTAAATATCTAAAATCAGATTACATCAATAATCTCTTTTTCTGGCTTATCACATGCCTTGACTCTTGTTACATTGCAAATTGGAGCCTCAACATTGAATTTTTCAAAGAATTCTTTTTGGATTTCGCCTTCTATTTCTACCCAGCTATTTTCTTCTATATAATCAGCCCCATCAAAATCGCATATTATGCCAAATAAGGACAAATCGTTAATGCAGCATGTCATAACCTGCCTTGTGGCTAAAAATACGTCTTTACGGCCATCAGAAGGCTTCTTAACTTGGGCTATAAACTTGACCTTCTTTCCAACGTATCTATCTGGATTTTCCATTGAATCAATATAAAATGTAGAAAATTGATCGTCTACAATATTAATTACATCATCATTTATGTTGTAAGGCAAATCTTCGTCGAAGCGAATATTAAGTTCCTCTCCTTCTTTGTCTCTAAACACAACATTTATGTTTGGATTAGCTGCACGAATATTTCGACGGAAGTTAGCAAGCTTATCCATTACGGAGTCACAGTTATTTACGATGGCCATGTATGACTCTTTAATCTTTTCTGATAGCTGAGCCTTCATATTCTTAGAGTACATTTCAAATGTAGCTCCATCAATGATAAGAATATGCATTATATCATCCCAATACCAAGGTAAATCAAGCTGCTGGTTAGACCACATTCCGTTGTATTCAATAATAGTTCTTGCTGGCTTTACTTCGCTTTCTATGGCAGAAAGATGCTCTGAGTTAAAATCCTTTGGATCTTCGATATAACGAACTTGGACATTTAAATTGTCCATTAAATAGTCATCATATTCCACATCGCCATCTTCGCAAACTACAAGCAATGTAGTTTTATCTATTTTAAAATATGCTTCCTCTATCAGAGTCTGAATAAAGGTTGTCTTTCCAGCATCCATAAACCCATTAACAAAATACACTTTGCTCATATCTTATTCTCCTATAATTTCCCTTAAACACTGCATTTTGTATGTTAAAACTATAGAAGCTTAATGTCAATTAAAACAAGACACATTTATGGTTTTATAGAAAAACAAGCAATAAAAAGCGAAAAAATACCTCTAGGCACTGGCATACCTAGAGGCTGTAAAAGGAGTCTAATAACTTCCCCAAGAAACCCGGTTAGAAACTCAGGGAAAAGGAAATAAGCGATATTAAATTGCTGCTGCTAAAGCTCTACCGAGCTCTTTGCAGGCTTCTTCGGCTGCACCGTCTGGAGCATCTTGGCACATAACGCCCTCGCCGCCAACAACAGTTGCACCTGCAGCTGTCATGCGGTCTACCCAGTCGCGCATCCACTGACCGTCTCCCCAGCCATATGAGCCGAAAAGACCAATTGTTTTACCTGAAACAAAGCCTTCCAAATCTGAAACAAATGGCTCCATCTCTGCTTCCTCGAGAACTTCAGCGCCCATTGCTGGACATCCAAGTGCAAAAGCCTTTGCATTCTTAAGTTCATCTATAGAAGCGTCAGCTACGAATACTACGTTAGCTTCTTTTCCTGCAGCTGTTACACCAGCTGCTACAGCATTTGCCATGCTCTCAGTATTTCCTGACTGAGACCAAAATACTACATTAACTTTACTCATGACATCTTTCTCCTTTGAAATAAAGTCTGCGGACCATGTCGTCTTTTACTTTGTCGAATTGTGAAAAGAGCATTCTAGCCTGTTCTAAATTCTGGTAAACTTTCCAATAACCCGACAAGATAAAACCATCGCCGCCATTTTCTATGAAGCCTTTTACATCACATAGTGGATATCCTAAAAACACTCCCATCTCATGAGGAAAGTCCTTTCTGTTATGGACATATGCATCGTATCTTTCCTTGAACTGTCTAAGTGACTTTCCAAAGTCGTTAGCATCATATCCATATTCAAGAAGAAACTCACAAACTTCATAGCGTGATAAGTAATTCATGAGCATATCTTTATTGAACACCAAGAACACTACTCGATTTCTATCATAGACTAATCGATACCCCAACAATCGATGTTGTCTAAGAACGTATCTAACGTTGTCCTCTTGCTCTTTAGAGATAATTAGAAGATTGGAGGTCTTTAATCTTGCGATTGTAGGTGCACACTGCAGTGCAATCTGCAACTCTATTTTTCGCCTATCCATAGAACACAACATTCCAAAAACTTCTTCGCTCATTAAATTACTCTCTCTTTTTTATTGGTTAGCTATCACTAACTGTGGTTATGATATACTAATGAATTGTATAAGTCAACACCTAATTTTATATTTTTTTATTATTGATAAATCATCTCAAAAATAAAAGGAATAAAGGTATTGCACCCTTATTCCTTAATAGATTTTCCTATAGCTTGTCCAAGCACCACAGGCGTTTCGAGTCCCTTTGCAGATGCTTCAAGCAAATCAGAATCAATATTAACTTTATCCTTTGGTATCAGTAAAATGATTGTGGAACCACCGTATTCAAAGTGACCCTTTTCATCTCCTCGCTTGACGCTTGTCTCATCTGGTTCGTCGTTAACTATTCTACCTACAAGCATGGCGCCAACTTCCATCTGAACGCATTTACCAAACTGTTTAGTGTCAATAACAGTATACTGACGAGCATTTTCGGTAAACACAGGTCCGTTTTCAAGTGCAATGGGCCTAACAGTGTGATAAATACCAGGGATTACTACGTCTTTAGATTTAGTCCCTGTTTCAAAGTAGCTATACCTATGATAATGATTAACGCATAGACGATATATTAGGCAATAGCCCCCCTCAAAGGACTCAGCTAGCTCTTTGTCTTGTAAAAGTCCCTCTGTAGTAAATATGCTTTGTTTAACGGGATATACGCTATCACCATTGATAGGTATAACCTTCAATAGTCCATCGCATGGACACACTAATTTGTCTTCATCCAATTCGATAGGTCTAAGTTCAGGCTTAATTCTTCGATAAAAGAAATCATTGAATGAATTAATATCATCTAGGATATAATCATCTAAATTTATATTATTTTTTTTTGCAAAAGAATTAATCAGGCATTTAGAAAACTTTGAATCCATAAATGCCCCTGACAAATCTGAAACTGGTTTTGAAATTAAAGGGCGAAGTAAAATTCGCCCTAGCTTTGTCTTATATAAAAAATCTAGAAATCCCATAATTTATCCAAATAAAATGCACAATATTGCAATAAGCTCTATAAATCCAATTGTAATAATAACTGCAAACTGTTTCTTGTTTGGCTTAGGTACCTTTAAGTTAGAAACAAAGAATAATCCTACTATAAATAAAAGCCAAAAATAGAAAATAGTAAGATTAGCATTTAAAATCCAATGTAACACTAAAGTGAGAGGGAAAATCAAAGCTGATGCTGTTACAGGAAGGCCTGTGTAATACTCCTTGCCTCTTTCCTTTGCCTCTTCTGCTCTCTCCTCAACAGTAGAATTAAAATATGCAAGGCGAACCAATGCTGCAAGCACATAAAAGACGGCAATAGACATTAAAAGCAATATCAAGGCATAGTTATCAGGTCTATTACCTCTCTCAAGCTCAGTGAGAGTACCGTTGACTCTAAGCTGTGCCATACCAATAGAAGTTGGAAGTATACCAAAACAGATTAAATCTGAAAAAGAATCAATCTCGATACCAAACTTCTTCTCAAACTCTGTTCGATTCTTCTTGGTACGGGCAACCTTTCCATCAAATCCATCAAGCAAACCTGAAACCATTAAAAATAAAGTTCCGCAGTATGGATGACCAATACCTGTCATTGTGATGATGATACCTATCACACCTGAAATTGTAGATAGATATGTAAGAATAACTGTATAATCATATACGCCTATCATTGTTTCTTCCTCCCTATTAAATAACCTATAAGAGTAATAACACCGCAGATTGCGACGCTTAAATAAAATGTAATACCACGGCTTATCATATCAAGTTGAAAGGCCTGATTTTTAGTAAATAGACTTGAAAATCCGTCAATCATTAGGTAATCCGAGATGCCCATAGCTCCTGGTATCGGCACATAATTGTAACCAATTGTAATCAAACACTGCTTGGCAAATAAAACTGTTGAATTAACCTTTTCTCCACCTAGAGCAAGATATACAAAAGTTGGAACGATAATCTGTGATGCTCGCTGGATAATATTCCAGAAAAATGCCTTATGTAAAATTCCTGACTGTCCATGCATAAGCTTGGAGCAGTTGTCGTAATCCTTTTCAATCTTTTGAAGCTTTAAAAGCTTGCTATCCAACCTATGAAGAAGCTTTTTAGAATGCAAAAATCTAAGAACCTTTTCCACGAATTCAAAAACCTTATCTCCTCTTCTAAGTACAGAAAAGAATAAAAGCGTTAGTAATGAAAGCCCGATAAAGCCGAGTGAAATAAGAATCTTCGCTGGTAAATGAAATCCTAAAAATCCCTTTGGATCAAGGATAATTGCAATCACTCCAAGTGCAACAATGGAAGCATTGTACATCATAACATTTAGAACCAATGTAGCTGACACTGCTCCGGCTGGTATTCCATCATTGTGCATAAAAAAAGCACTGGCAGGCTGTCCACCAGTGGCAGATGGAGTTATCGCTGAAAAATAAATATCAGAAGTACTGTAAAGTAACCCCTTTGCAAGACTTCTCTTGTATGAAATTCCCTTTAAAATAGAACATATTGCAACTGCTTCAAATAGAATGTAACAGGCGCCGGATAAAAATGCTGCAAGCATCCATTTTTTATCGGCCGATTTAATGATATCTATTAAAGTTGCAATCGACATGCTTTCACTCTGTCTTAAAACTGCCCAAATGGTCAGAATCGAAAGTATCAATGAAAAGCACATCCAGAAAATCTTTTTCTTTTGCGACTTGTCCATTATTCTTTAACCTTATCCCATATAACTAAATTCACTAAATATTATATACGTATACGAGTCAGGTAACAAGGTTTAGGGGAAATTTCTAAATATTATCTATTATCAACTTTCTCCGGATACATATCATGATTTGCCATGCGATTAAAAGCAACCTCTTCCCACTTGGTTCCAGGCTTGCCATAATTGCAATATGGGTCAATAGAAATACCTCCTCTTGGAGTAAACTTGCCCCAAACTTCGATGTATTTTGGATCCATTAATTTAATGAGGTCTTTCATAATGATGTTTACGCAATCCTCATGGAAATCCCCGTGATTACGGAAACTAAAAAGATAAAGCTTAAGAGATTTACTCTCAACCATCTTTTCAGCTGGCACGTATGAAATAATAATATTTGCAAAATCAGGTTGACCAGTAATAGGACAAAGTGATGTGAATTCTGGACAGTTAAATTTTACAAAGTAATCATTCTCAGGGTGCTTATTTAAAAATGTTTGCAACATTTCTGGTGCATAGTTATCAGGATACTCGTTATTTTTATTTCCAAGTAAGGTTAATGTACCTTCGTCTTTTCTATCTGCCATATTTTACCTCTTTATAATTATTCATAAGAAATAGGGTCAACAGTTCCGTTTTCTTCAAAAGCTTTCTTTCGGTCGATACATGTGCCGCACTTTCCGCAAGCCTTGTCATGTCCCTCATAGCAGCTCCAAGTTAATTCATAAGGAACTCCAAGTTTAAGCCCCATGCCAACAACTCCAGCCTTATTAAGACCAATAAATGGAGCAACTATCTCAAGCTGCTTGCCGCTGCCCTCGTAGATGGCTGTATTCATTGCGTCATTAAACTCCTTGGAGCAATCTGGATAAGCGTTTCCAGCGGCGTCATCAGAATGTGCACCATAGTAAATCTTGGAACAGCCCTTAGAAAGTGCTATTGCACTGGCACTTGAAAGGAACAATCCATTTCTAAATGGTACGTAAGTGCTAACAGGCTTGCCGTCAGTCTTTTTTAATTGCTCCGAGTATGCCTCTTCTGGAATTTCTTCATCTGAGTGCTCTAAAAGGGAGCAATCGCTAAATTGAAACATTGTAGATAAATCTAGTGTGATATGTTCAACTTTATAATAATCGCAAACTGCATTTGCTGCCTCTATCTCTTTTTTATGACGTTGGCCGTAGAAAATGGAAAGACCAATAACATTTTCATTGCCATATTCCTTAACTGCCAAGGCAAGACAGGTGGTACTATCTACACCACCACTTATTAATACTAATGCTTTCATTTTGCCTCCAAATTACTTAATTCTTTGAATCAAATCTTTATCTGTCTTAAATCTACCGCGAAGTGTCTGAGTGTATGTTTTAGCAGAATTATTTTTGATTCCTCTAGCGGTCATACAAGAATGCTTACCTTCAATTAAAACAGCAACATCTTCTGAGCCTGTAACCATCTGTATAATCTCAGCAATGTCATTTCCGATACGCTCTTGAAGCTGAAGTCTCTTTCCAACCATATCTGCAATACGAGCTATCTTGCTAAGACCAATAACTTTTCCGCAAGGAATATATGCTACGCTGACTTTCATGTCATACATTAAAGCTAAGTGATGCTCACAGTAGCTAAAGATTTCGATGTCTCTAACAACAACCAAATCCTCCATGTTATCCTCATAGTAGTCCTCATCGAAGGTCTTGTTAAACATGTCAGCAATCTGCTGATTAGTGTAATTCATTCCCTCGAAGACTTCCTCATACATGCGGGCAACTCTAATTGGAGTATCCTTTATACCAGCACGATTAGGATCGTCCCCTAAAGCAATTATTATATTTCTAATGCTTTCTTCAATTAAATCTCTGTTTATAGCCACTTTAAACACCTCTCTTGTTTGGGTCCCAAATAAATTTGTGCAACTGAAGTTGCATACGTATATCATTTCTCTTGTTCGTTATTAAATAATCAACCATATCTGCCGGCTCAATGCGACCAAATACTGGACTAATAATAACCTTTGCCTTGGTAGATAAGTGATATTTATCAACTATCTCAACTACCCTATCAAGCTCGCCCACATTAGAGCATACAAACTTGACTGTATCCTTAGGCATTAAATATTTAAAGTTATTAACATCCATATATTGCTCCATGCCGGAGCCTTCTAGCTTGTAATCCAATGTAAAAGCTGGTGGATTATTGATATTATGGAATGGTTCGATTGAAACACTTCCATTGGTTTCAATCTCAACCCTTATATCAGCTTCCTTAGAAAATCTATCTAGCAAAACATCAATATTATCAGCAAGTAAAGGCTCTCCTCCGGTAAGAGTAACTCTTGTAACTCCCGTGCCTTTAACGTAGGAAATTATCTCATCCTCAGTCATAGCCTCTGCTGGTGTATCAAAAGAACAGGCCCATCTTGTATCGCAAAAGCTGCAGGACAAATTACAGCCTCTAAGTCTTATAAATACTGCCAATTCTCCAGCGTGCTGTCCTTCACCATTTATACTTACAAACTTCTCTACTACATTAAAAATCGCCATATATTCCTTTCGAATTTCAAATAAATTTAGAAAATCTATGCGCGATAAGTTGCGCAGTTATTTGGAGTCTCGTAAACTGTCACCTCATCAACATCAAAGCCGTATGAATCAAATTTTTCATAAAAATATTTAGAAAAGTTCTCAGCTGTAGGTCTGAAATCAACGACTCTCATTAAAAAGCCCTCACCTTTTAGAGCAACTTCAGTTGTCTCCTTCAACGTTCCCTTTTCATAGATAAAGGTATGATCAAAGAAATCTGTCTCCTTTTTAAGGGCATTTTTAACGTCATTAAAGTCTACAACCATACCCTTTTGTTGGCCATCTTGCTGAAGATTTTCCGCCTTTACTCTCAAGACAACTTTCCACCTATGACCATGCAAATTAGAACATTTGCCTTCATATCCATATAAAAAATGCGCTCCGTCAAAGGAAGCTTCCGATGTTAAATAATACATAAAGACTCCTAATTAAAATAAAAAAGGCTATATGGAAGCACCATATAGCCAGAAAATACCTGTATTAAAGTTGATTAGTCCTGGTTTTGTTTAGAGGCAGGATGGTACAAACGAACTGCCTTATTAAATTTGTAATTAATAACTGTCCTCAGACCTAGGTATGATACTATCTATTAGCTGTTATGTCAATAGGTCTGGTGAATTATTAGAATTAACAAATATGCCGTATTCTTCCATGGTTGAAATGATTGTGCTGCGAACTAAATCTGCAACCTCTGGAGTCTTCATATCCTTGTATGTATCATAGAAAATAGGCTTGCCAAAAATAACCTTAGTTGTAACAGGACCAGGCTTAAGACTATTGAACGCTATATATGAATCAATGAGAGTTACAGGAATAATAGGTGTCTTGGCTCTCATTGCGCATTTGAAGCTGCCTGGCTTGAAACGCTGAACTATATTGCCGTTCCTATCATAACCACCCTCAGAAAAGAGAATGAAGCGCTTGCCCTCTCCCAACTCCTTGGTGATTTGGTCCATAATCTTGATATTCTGTCGTACGTCATCTAAAGCCAAGCGTTTGGCTCCAAGTAAATCTACTAGTTCTCGAACTAAAAATCCATAGGACTTGGCCTTGTCCATAACAAATGTGCATGGATTCTTATGGGCGTACATAATACCAAGAGCATCGTACTTACCCTGATGGTTGGGATACATTACGTATCCGCCCTCCTCAGGAAGGTTCTCCGTGCCATATACGTCGGTAGAAATACGGGCACTGTGCATAAGATATTTAATGAACTTGATTGCATAAGCATATCTGACCTTTTCAGGATACTTATCCTTGTGCTTGAACATCTTGCGCATGTCTGAAACAATCTTAGGCCCACGCTTTAAATTTAAAATAATTGCCATTAAAAATCGTAACATAACTCACCATACAAAATATAGGAATAAATTAAATATAAAATCTACATGATGTATTCTATCACAATTTAATGAGCAATGTGAATACTAAAGAAGAATTGTTAACAATTTAATTTATCATCAAGCAACTAATTAAAGCTCATCGTATGAATAATATTCAATAACAAGGTACTTGCCTGCTGTAATATCATCAGATAAAAGATGATTCATGCTCTTAACATTTTTAATAAAAGTCTGCTTGTCTGTATAGTCAGGGCCTGTGAACTTATCTGCGATAGTCCAAAGTGTATCCCCTGGTTGAACCTCATAGCTGGTGCAATAAGAATAAATCTCTCTAGTGGTGTCAGCCTTGGCCTTGATACCGCCAAAAGTCATTGCAACGATGATGGATGATAAAACTGCTATTGATAACATAATCTTGCGATTTCTAACTATTCGCTCTGCTCTAGTATTGGCTCTCATAATAAACCTCCAAAAAGATGTTCGAAAACGTTTGTTCTGAAACCACTATACATTCCGAACAATCGTTTGTCAATACTTTTTTCGAACAAAATTTCGGAAAATTTGTTTGCAAAAATATGTTCTTTATGTTATTGTTAATTTAGTAAATTTGAAAGGAGAATTTTTACTATGGCTTATGGCAAGATTTCTGCAAAACAACGTGAAATACTTGAAGTTATCAAAAGCGAGATTTTAAATAGAGGCTACCCACCAACAGTTCGTGAGTTGTGCGATTCGTGTAATCTTAAGTCTACATCTTCTATCCACTCACACTTAGAGACTTTGGAGAAGAACGGTTATATCCGCCGCGACCCATCCAAGCCTCGTGCCATAGAGATTGTAGATGACAATTTTAACATGGTTCGTCGTGAGGTTGTCAACGTTCCTGTGGTAGGTAACGTCGCTGCTGGTCAGCCACTTCTTGCCGTTCAAAATATCAACGAGTACTTCCCTATTCCTGCGGAGCATATGCCTAATCAGCAAGCTTTCATGCTCAAGGTAAAGGGCGAGTCTATGATTAATGCCGGTATCTTAGATGGAGATACAATCATTGTTATGCAGCAAGACACCGCTAAGAATGGCGACATGGTTGTTGCGTTAGTTGATGACAGCGCTACTGTCAAGACTTTCTACAAGGAGGATGGTCACATTCGTCTCCAGCCTGAGAACGACAATATGGACCCTATCATCGTAGACAAGTGCCTTATCCTCGGCAAAGTTTTTGGTGTATTCCGCTTCTTCTAGTGTATGGATTGAGGCTGTACATTATTTTTAACTTATTTTTTCCAAAATCCAAGAAAAAGTTTGAATAGCCATATAACAAAATAAGCATAAAAAAAGAGCCTTTTAGGAAGCTAGAAGCTAAACCAAAAAGGCTCTTTTAAATTTCAAAGAATATATATTTTATAATTCTGCAGCGTCTATAAGGATACCATCTTTCCAGATGCGCTCTAAATCGTAGAACAATCTGTCTTCTTCGTCGAAAAGATGTACAATCACATCCTCGTAATCCATAAGCACCCATGTGCTTTGACGATTGCCTTCGATGGATTTTGCCTGAATACCCTGCTCAAAAAGAACACGGTCAACCTCGTCCTGCATTGCATTAAGCTGATTGATATTTGAAGCTGAAGCTACAATAAAGTAATCTGCCATTATGCTTATTTCTTTAATATCTATAGCCTTTACATCAATGGCTTTCTTATCCTCGAGTGCTTTGCAAACAATCTTTGCCATTTCTCTAGATTCCATTATTTACCTCGCTCTTTCATTTCATTAACGTAATAATTGTATGTATCAATTGTAGTTGGATCCACCATATCCGAATTGGAATTCAAATAATTAACAGAATCCTCCAATATCATAAACAAGCATTTATCCAAGTCCTCATAAGCAACAGTCCTTAGTACATCAAGTCTAGGCTGCTTATCACGGCTTGGCTCAATATAGTCCGCTATATAAATGATTTTATCTAGCAGATTCATATTTGGGCATCCGGTTGTGTGAACCTCAATTGCATGAGCTATTTGGTCATCATAAACCTCGTATCTAGTCTTGCAATAAAATGCTCCAACCTTGCTATGAAGAAGGTGTGGATACTTATATTCTACGTCTGTAATTGGAATATTATTCTTCTCACAAACGCTAATGCGTTTTTCATCTGTAATACACTTGGCGCAGTCATGTAATATGCCGGCTACCATAGCGGTAAAAGCTGGATAATTCCACCTTAAAGCCAACGAATATGCAGTTGTGGCAACTCCTAAGGTATGAACATATCTACTGGTCTTAAGTTCCTTTTTCATAAGGGAGCCAAGCTTAAGCACATCGTCATAGCAATACTTGAAAGGACTATAAAGATTATGCTGGTAAATATACTCAATAATCCTAGAATCAAGCCCCTCTCTCACTGACTCATCTTTATAATAGTTAGCCCTAATAAATGATGATGCCAAATCATTAGCTTGATAATCTAATAAAGAAAAATTACCAGAAAAAGAATTGTTACAATCTGACAGAGCCTGATTAATTGTTTCTTTATCATCTCCTAGTCTTGGTGCAACAAGAATAGTTGCGCATTCAGAAATAATCTCTGGCTTAACCCATGACTTAAAATTAAGGAGACTATCACTGCCCATAATAAAGAATATCTCATCATCGGAATATCTTTGCTTGTATTCTGTCATTGTGATAAAAGAATAACTCTTTCCGCTGCGATATATCTCTCTTTCGTCTGTGCATAAATTAGGATAATCCTGAATGGCAAGCTTAACCATTTCAAGTCTACATAAATCTGGAATATCCGCAGCCGTATCCTTGTGAGGAGGCGTTCCGGCCACAAGAAAGTACACCTTATCTAAGCGATATTGCTTTAAGGCCGTTAATGCTATCTCTATATGTGTTTTGTGAATTGGGTTAAATGTCCCGCCGTATACGCCAATTCTCATGCTGTCTCCTTTAAAAGATTACTGTGGTAACTTAATAACCGGCTTTTTAGCTGGTCTATAAAGAATAATCTTTCTGCCAATAACTCTAACGACCTCAGAATGTGTACGCTCAGATAAAACCTGGGCAATTCCCTTAGGATCGTCAAAGCAATTTTTTAAAACATTAATTTTAATAAGCTCTCTTGCTTCAAGGGCCTCATCAACAGCAGATGTATACTCTGGAGTAAGGCTAGCCTTTCCAATCTGAAGAATAGGATTCATATCAGATGCAAGAGATGATAAATATGCTCTTTGTTTGTTTGTCATTTCAAAACTCCTTTTAAGGAATATTATTTATAATAATCGAACACTAAACCATACATTCTAACAGTATCGCCCTCTTGGATACCCTTTTCCTCAAGAGCCTTGAGAATACCTTGCTCCTTAAGGAACTTCTGGAAGAAAAGGAAGCCCTTTTCAGATTCAAGATTGGTGTAACCAAGCATCTTTTCAATGCGAGGGCCTTCAACCACATATTCTCCATCGGAATTGATTTCAACGGTGTATGGTTCTTCGCTAAATGCACGGATAGTTGGGTCGAATTCCTGCTCGTAAATAATTGGCGCATCATCGCATGTCTCAAGTAGTCTTACAACCTCGTATAACAGCTCTTTAACGCCCTTTCCACTAACGGCCGATATAGCAAAGACCTTGATGCCTTTAGGCTCAAATTCAGCCTTTAACGCCTCAATTACCTCGTTGGAATCTTCACCAATTACATCCATCTTGTTGGCTGCAATAACCTGTGGCTTTTTGAGAAGTTCAGGGTCATATGCTTCAAGCTCAGCTGAAATAGTCTTGATATCCTCAACTGGATTGCGCCCCTCGACTGAAGCACCGTCAACCATGTGAATAATAACCTTGGTTCTTTCAATGTGACGAAGGAACTCATGTCCAAGACCGATTCCCTCTGATGCTCCCTCAATAAGACCTGGAATATCAGCAATTACAAATCCGTTAATATCATCAACATCTACAACACCTAAGTTTGGAGAAAGTGTTGTAAAATGGTAATTTCCTATCTTTGGTTGAGCGTTAGTTACACGGGAAAGGAATGTAGACTTACCAACGTTTGGATAACCTACAAGACCTACATCAGCAATAACCTTAAGCTCTAAAATAACCTCAAGCTCAATTGCATCTACACCTGGCTTGGCATACTTTGGAGCCTGCATAGTTGATGTTGCGAAATGCTGATTGCCAAGGCCGCCCTTTCCACCTGGAAGTACAACCTGACGCTTGTTGTCACCAGACATATCTGCAATAACCTTGCCACTAACAGCATCCTTTATAACTGTGCCTTCGGGAACTTTAAGAACAATGTCTTCGCCGTTCTTGCCGTGACAATTATCCTTGCCACCCTCTTCGCCTGGTTCAGCTGCAAACTTTCTACGGTGTCTATAGTCTGTAAGAGTGTTAAGTCCTGGGTCCACCTCGAAAACAACGTCGCCACCTTTACCGCCGTCGCCACCATTAGGGCCACCGTTTGGAACGTACTTCTCGCGGCGAAAACTTACATGACCATCGCCACCCTTACCTGATTTTATAATTATTTTTGCTCTATCAGCAAACATAAAAGTATCTCCTTAATGTTACTATTCACAGTGTATAAATTTATAAATTTATTCTTGTCAAGCTTGCTTGTAAAAGAATAATTTATAAATTTATACAAACTTGAATAAGTGGCTTCGACTTTTATGAATAATTTTAGGTGCGTAAGCACCGGGAAAGAAGTAAGAATTACTTCAATTATGAATAAAAGTTGAAGTTACTGTGAATAGTAACTATAAATTACACTTCCTAAACTTAAAATTGACCCGACTACATAAGTGAGTCGGGTCAAATAATTACTGTTCTACTGGATAGACAGAAGCCTGCTTCTTGTCTCTACCTTTTCTTTCGAAACGAAGTACACCGTCAACTAAAGCAAAAAGTGTATCATCTCCACCGAGACCTACATTGTTGCCTGGAAGAATCTTTGTACCACGCTGTCTGTAAAGAATATTGCCAGCCTTAACGAACTGACCGTCTGCTCTCTTTGCGCCTAATCTCTTAGACTCTGAGTCTCTACCGTTCTTAGTAGAACCCATACCCTTTTTATGAGCGAAGAACTGAAGGTTCATCTGTAACATGTCTTACACCTCCTTGTAAAGCAATGACAAATACTCATCGCCGTATTGTTTTTGAATGTTGTCCAAACCCAATAACATGGAATCTAACAATAAGATAGATTTATCTGATAAATCTCCTGAAAAATCCATGGACATATATCCACCATCTTCAGCAGCGTCACACTTGAAACCATCATCAGTAAATTGCTCGATGCTGTTAAAAGTATTGATAACCAATGCTGAAACAGCTGCGCACACAATATCCTGACCCTCGTCAGCATAACCTGCGTGACCATCTAAAGTGACGTTTATGTATTTGTTATTATGTTTGGTAATTACTACGCTAATCATAATTAGCCGTTAATCTTCTCGATCTTAACCTGTGTGAAAGCCTGTCTGTGGCCATTCTTCTTGTGGTAACCTGTTTTTCTCTTGTACTTGTAAACGATTACCTTCTTAGCTCTGCCTTCTTTAACAACAGAAGCCTCTACTGTAGCACCCTTAACTGTTGGGTCGCCAACCTTGAGATCCTTGTCGCTAACTGCAAGAACCTGATCAAAAGTAACCTTCTCACCAGCTTCTACACCAAGCTTTTCAATGGTAATGATATCGCCTTCAGAAACTTTGTACTGCTTACCACCTGTTGCAATAATTGCGTACATGGTTTGCTCCTCCTTTTTATCATTACTCGCCAGTTTCGGTGGTGTCTCGTTATGAAACACACTTAAAAAACCACACTGAGCGGCATACTCAAGTATATTAACACAGGATTATACCTTCGTCAACGAAAAAATGTTAATATAATTCAAATATGAACAAATTAAATGTAAAATTAAAACAATTTAACTAGTCCACCTTATGAATATCCCCAAGATGTCTCTTTAAATAGGCATCTAAAGAGCTAAGATTCTTGTTGGCACTCTGGCGAATCTTATTTGCTTCATCATCCAGACAATGGCGGCAAGCCTTTCGCAAATCAGACTCCTCGTTTGCTTCAAACCAGGAATTAAACTGTGCATCCGGCTCCTCTCCATCATGGAATTTAAACTTGCTAAGCTGTAAAGTAAGCTGCGATAATGCGCGAACCCTTGTGGCCTCTTTGGCATCGTCAGTAAGAGTAATTTCAGGAAAATCCTTGATATATTTTAAAATCTCCTGATCCGCAATATCTTTAGCTTTATCTTCAACTATCTGAATCATTTCACTAAGTTCCATAGCTCCACCCCCGCTTACGGTCATTATACTTTATGGAAAATATACTGACAAGCCAAGACACGTTAATTCCACAAATCTTTAAAACCTTGATATTGCCATAGGCCGGTGGAATTAGATCTGGCTTCTTCCATAAGCTCATGAAAGAAATCGTCATGAGCTACAGTTGGCTCATATTTCTTTGCGATTCCATATCCATTTTGAATAATCAAAGCATTGACCATCGATTTGCGAATATTATCCTCGTCAAAGGTATCCTTGACATCTTCAAGCCAAACATAGGCTAATATTCTGTCATATCTATCATCATCGTCAATGTCATATTCAAGATAAAGGGTATTAACGTTAGAAAGCAGCTCTTTGGTATATTCGGACGACATAACACCATATTCATTGTTGCGTTCCTCCTCATGGGCAACAGATTCTGGGGTGTCTATGCCAATCATTCGCACCCTTTTATTGTTGCCAGAACCATCGTCTACTATAATTGTGTCGCCATCAACGCATCTAATAAATGTAACAGCATCCAATTTGCTTTCCTCGTTGTAAGACTCCTCACTTGGAGCAGAAGTATCTTGATTGTTATTGGAGTTTTGATTTGAATCATCTGAAACAGTGGGTGAATTAGTAAAATATAAAATTGTAAGTGCAACTAGTCCCAAGATTCCAGATAAAATTTTTTTAATATTTTTGTCCATGCCGATAATTAAATATTTCTGTTGAATGAAATAACAAGTAAATCTTGTGTCTTTGAATCTCTTACAAAGAAATCTACTATCTCAACCTTGCGAAGCTTTCCGTCATCACCATTTTGAAAAACACGAAGTTCGACCTTGTCAGCCCCTTGGCCATACTCCTTCAAAAGGTTTTCTCTGGAAAAAGTCTTCCTAAATAATTCCTTATCCATGTCATGCATCGTAGATGCGCCCGATTCAATTAAATCATCGAAGCTACCTGCCGCAGCACATTCTGTTGAAGTAAAATTTTGGTAGGTAAGCATGTAATAAGTGTTCCTTGTAAGATTGCCCACGATAATTAATGGGTAAAGTTGAAACATCGCATGATTCATAAGCTTTAATGCCATCTGTGAATCAAGCTCGGTTTCAGTTTGTGCTAGTTGTTTTTCTTCTGTAACCATTTTCTCCATCTCTCCATCAATATTTTTAATTATTTATATCCCCATATTTTAAGTGCTACAGATGTTAATCATAAACGGAAATAAACATCCCTATCACAAAAAATCTAATTAAATTATACCAGAAAATGACCTGCTTCTGGTAATTTCTAGTAACCCTAAATGCGAAAAGCCGTGAACGGATATTGTTGAAATATCATCTTTGCAAGCCTCTTTAAATAAAGCAATCAACTCCTGTTCATCTTCCTTTGTCACTTTGAGTAAATCAATGATAATCATTCCTGAAATATTACGAAGTCTAATTTGATGGGCGATTTCATTAACAGCCTGCTTGTTAGTCTCCATAAAGCTGCTCTTTCCAGAATTTTTACCTGAGTTAACATCAATAACAGTTAAGGCTTCGGTTGGCTCTATAACAATATTGCCTCCATTTTTTAAATGACATATCTTGGATATAGCCCTATCTAATATCTTGGTTAGGTCATTAATTTGCCATAAACTAACGGAATCATCTACATAAGCTTTTACTGGCAAATCCTTTTCAATAATCTCTGGAATGTCAGAAATGATTTCGTAATCTGAATCAGCAAAGTTGTTAATGTAATAATCTATAAAATCAACCTGATGCTCAGGTTTAGACGCTAAAAATCTGCAGGAACAAGGCTTAGTACTCTTTTTGTCCTGAGTAATTTGCACGAAAAACTCATCTGCTTGACATACTGTCTTTCTTTCAGAATGCCTTGTGACATAAGCATCTGGATTAAGCTTTTTATTTTCGATAAAGCCTTTTTGACCGTTATCTAATTTTAATATAGAAGAATCAATGTCATTTAAGACTTTCTCTACAGATGCAAGGTAAATTTCTCCTACGTGGGTGTTATCTAAATTAATTATATCTAAAGGAATATCTCTTTCATCAAATGAAACAAGGAGTCTTAGCTCCTTCTCTAAAAATATCCCCTTGGTAATAACAATTCGCTTAATTCCCATGCTTAACTCCTCTATTTAATATTATGAATTAAGGCCCCTTTGGTGTCAATCTGAACTAATAGTAGTATCAAAAATGATATTTAATAACAGAATCTAAAATTTTTATTAAATTTTACCCCAAAAGATGTTTTTTGCTGATAATCTGTTATCATAGAGTCATACATATGTATCACCTATTAATTATTTTACGCGTAAAAAATCAGCAACTAGGGGAAAGGATAAAAAAATGAAAAATAAAATTTTAATGTTTATGATGGTTTGCGCAATTGCTTTAAGCGGTAGTATTAATTTTGTAAATCCAGTTGAGAAACAAAGTACAGAAATCTCAAACGATGTAAGACTCGCAAAACCTTTAATAGCTACTGCTGCGTATTACAATCCAGCTTCACAAGTAATTTCAGACTATGTAAATGGAGCAAACAGTTGCATCAAGTCAATTGACATAAGTGGTTGTAATTCATTTTCACAAATCGTAGATAAAAAATTATCTAAAGGTATGGCATATGCAAACGTTACAATTGGGGGTAATGAAGCTCTTTTAGTTACCGATAGTACTTGGAAAGAAGACGGTAAAAATTATTCCTACAGAGCAATCGTATACATGTACAAAAATGGCAAGCCAGTCGAAATCGGAAAATTGTGCTCAGGTGGTACAGCAGATCCAATAGCAACAAAGGATGGCTACATTTTCTCAGCAGACCATCACAGGGTATGTAAGTTCACAATCCATGAGGGCAGACTTTTTGTAAAGGAGCTTGCTACTGATGTAACAAAAAATGGCTCAACTAATTATGGTTACTATTCAGAAGACCCAACTGTTAATACAAACATTGACAATAATGCAGCTGCTAAAAAGCAAAGAAGCTTATTTGATGAAATGTCAAATGGAAAAACTGTAAATTTCACAGTAAAATAATTAAATGATAAATTAGGAAAAGCACCTTAGCTTAATTTAAGCCAAGGTGCTTTTCTATTACTGACCTATATCTCCAAGTGAAATAAAGGAATCACTCTCACCTGTAAACATATCTGTTCTCTTAATATCCAATGACAATTCATCAAACTCTGGCAAGCCTAAGAATTCATGGAAAGCCTTCACAACCAGCTCCGGCTTAATATTATCCGTGCTTCCACTTGATAACAATAAATCGTAAACAGGCTTATTATCCACAACCCTAATATTAAAACGATAGATAAGAGGCTTTAAATCAAGCTCCCTCTCTCCTTTTTTAGTCTTTTTCACAATGTTGATAGAAGCTGCCTCGTCAAAGAACTTTTGCTTTAATTCTAAAATATTATCTACATAACAAACATCATCCTTAGAGTCCTTGTATGTCACAAGATAACTTGCTGCTGTAACTGCAGACATACACTTTTCAGCATTATCCGGCAGGTACTTGAAACTTTTTATTTCAAGGCCCTCTACCATGTTTGCATTAAGGGTCTCAAGAGCGGCTTTGGAATTGACTTGCTCCTTGATATCGATGTCCATATACTCACCTTCTGAAGTAAGGCCAACACCAAGAGGAGAAGCAAATGACATAATCTGATGAGGGTTGAAGCCCTCAGAATATCTTATAGGAAGTCCTGCTCTCTTAACTGCTTTTTGAAAGAAACGCATCAAGTCCAGGTGGCCGACATATCTCATTATTCCGGTTTTTTCAAATCTAATTCTAACGCGCATTATGACATACCCCCGATCCTATTCTGGCAGCACCGCAGCCACTGCACTTCATTTTACAGTTAGGAGTAACAGTTGCATTCATGGCGTTTTCCCATTCTTTCTTTAAAAATGCTTTGGTAACATGACAATCAATGAAATCCCATGGCAATATTTCATCTAAATCACGCTGACGGTATGCATAAAAATCTACAGATATATTATTCTTTTCAAAGGCAGCAAGCCATTTGTCAAAATCAAAATACTCGCCCCAAGCATCAAAGAAGCAACCACTTTTGTATGCGTCAAGAATTGCAGGGCAAAGTCTTCTGTCGCCTCTGGCAAATACACCCTCAAGAACAGTAACATCAGAGTGATGCCAGTTGTACTTAAGTGACTTTTGATTAAGCTGAGCCTTCATCTCGTCATTGACAATCTTTGCTCGGCGTAAATACTCTCCTGCTTCATACATAGGTGCCCACTGGAATGGCGTAAATGGCTTTGGTACAAAGAAGGATGTGGAAATAGTAATCTGACAACGCCCTTGTCTTTGCTCCTTTGGAACAGTATCGTAGTAAGCAGCAGCTACCTCATTGGCAAGACGAGGAATAGCCTTCATGTCCTCATCAGTCTCAGTAGGAAGTCCGAGCATAAAGTAAAACTTAACCTTGTTCCATCCACCTTTAAATGCAAGTGTGGCACCACCGATAATGTCATCTACAGTAAGGCCCTTGTTAATAACGTTTCTCATTCGCTGAGAGCCAGCCTCAGGGGCAAAGGTAATACTAGACTTTCTAACATCCTGAACCTTGCTCATAACATCAAGTGAAAATGCATCAATTCGTAAAGACGGTAATGATACATTAACGCCCTCTGACAAGCAATCATTAATAAGAAAATCCATCAAATCGCCTAAGGCATGATAATCACTTGAAGAAAGTGAACTAAGAGAAATCTCCTCATGCCCAGTAGACGCCAATAATTCTTTGGCTTGCTTTTTAAGAATGTCAACTGACTTTTCTCTATTTGGTCTATAAATCATACCAGCCTGGCAGAATCGACATCCTCTGATACAACCACGCTGAATCTCTAATACGACACGGTCTTGAATTGCACGAACAAAAGGAATCAGCATCTTGGTTGGATAAGTAGTGCTGTCCATATCAGCAACCACCTGTCTAACAATTGTAGCTGGCACATCATTATACTTTGGCTTAAAGCTTTCAATTGTGCCGTCAGACTCCTTGTAGGTAACCTCATAAAGGCTTGGAACGTAAATGCCAGGAATTTTACATGCATCTCTAAGAAATGCTTGTCTATCAAAGCCTTTGGCCTTATGTTCCTTGTATAAATCAAGGAGAGCCGGATAACTTGTCTCCCCCTCTCCTACATAAACCAAATCAACAAAGTCAGCAATAGGCTCAGGATTAGTTGCGCATGGTCCACCAACAATAATAAGTGGGTCATCATTATTTCTATCCTTTGTCTCAAGAGAAATTCCTGCCAAATCAAGAATCTGCAAAATATTGGTGTAACACATTTCATACTGAAGAGTCATACCAATAAAATCAAAGTCCTTGATTGCATCCTGAGATTCTAACGCAAAAAGAGGTATATTCCTCTCCTTCATCAGATTATGCAAATCTGGCCAAGGCGAATATACCCTTTCACAATATGTGTCCTCTCGGCGATTAAGCATATCATAAAGAATAGCAATGCCAAGATGAGACATACCTACCTCGTAGACATCAGGAAAGCACATGGCAAATCTAATGTCTACATCAGCAGGATTCTTTTTAACGCTATTAAATTCATTGCCGATATATCGTGCAGGCTTATCAATCTGCATCAAAATATCGTCAGGTAAAGCAAGTTTTTTCATATGATTTATCTTTGAGCGAGCTCAGAGGTAATATCGTCCCAAGTAACACCTTTTTCAACCATGAGAACCATCATGTGATACAAGAAATCAGAAATCTCGTACTTGGTCTCTTCTGAATCAGGATTCTTGGCTGCAATAACAATTTCAGTAGCCTCTTCGCCAACCTTTTTAAGGATTTTGTCTAAGCCCTTATCAAACAGATAGTTGGTATAAGAACCTTCCTTTGGATGAGCCTTGCGGTCTGAAATAACTGCATAAACATCCTCAAATACCTTAAGTGGATTGCGCTCAACATACTCCTTTTTAACAATCTCGTTGAAGAAGCAGCTAGGTGCGCCAGTGTGACATGCTACTCCAACCTGAGAAACTTTCGCCAAAATAGTATCAAAATCACAGTCAGCAGTCAATGACTTAACATACTGGAAATGTCCGCTTGTCTCGCCCTTTACCCAAAGAGACTGTCTAGAGCGTGAGAAATATGTCATCTTGCCTGTACGGATAGTATTGTTTAAAGATTCCTCATTCATGTAAGCAACCATGAGGACCTCGCCAGTCTGGAAATCCTGAACAACAGCTGGAACAAGTCCATCTGAGTTTGGCTTTAAATCTGCCCAGCTAAGCTTTGGCTCAAAGTTGTCCATCTTGATACCAGCATCAGATAAATCACTCTTGATTCGCATGATGTCTGAATTAGTATCGTTAATAAATGCACCAGAGATACCTCTGATTTGATCAGATTCAAGAAGTGATTGAATGTCATCAAAATTGAACTCATCAACTTGAACGATATAAGGAATAGTTGTAACATTCTCCAATCCCTCAAGAAGTGTTCTATTCATGATTAAAAGCTCATGTACGTTGTCTGCCAAAAATTCTTTGGTTTTGAAAAGGAAATCTATAGTTGCAAGGCTAACGAGAATCTTCTCAGCTCCAAATCTTGCGCTAGCTTCCTTAACAAGGTCA